>VMHT01163085.1_pt1 | contig 31110 bp, 27 predicted proteins | sample 4693611 | NCBI WGS metagenome assembly VMHT01 (sample SAMN12280063, study PRJNA550983) | marine metagenome | isolation source: seawater sampled from same location over 5 years 0.02-0.2 micron viral filtrate | place: USA: collected off the coast of southern California halfway between the port... ... | reverse complement strand
GCGCGGAAATAGCTCGCGCCTTGGAAGACGATCAATTCGTCGAAAATATCGGCGCGGTTGAGTGGGGTGTGCAGACGGAAACCGGCAACGCCCGGCATCTCGGCATTGGGGGGGATCGACTTGGCAAGCGCCGTGTCGTCATACTCAAAATCCGCGGTGGTGAAGCCCATGGGCTCAACCGTCTCGCCCCGGACCTCGTTGATCTTCACCGCTTCTTTGAACAGCCAGCCGGGGTGGAAGGCGTGCAACCTAAAGGTAACGCCCTTTTCCTGCCAGCGCGCCTGTTCGGGTCGGAATCGAATCCGTTGGTAAGCGTCGTAATCAAGATCGGCGAGGAACCCTTTGACCGGCTTCGGGGCCGCATAGGACGACTGCGCCAAGTCCCGCATGTCATTGACCAGATTGTCGAATGTGAAGGAGGCGGCAGGCACCTCTTGCGCGCGACCGCGCAGCGGCATCAGCGCGGCGGCAAAGGACGCGGCTGAGAGGGTCAGAAACTGACGCCGCTCTAAGCCTTCGGTCCGCAATTTTTTCGATCGTGTAGTAGAAGAATTTGGCAAAACAATACCCCGAGAGACACGTTAAGAGTGTGCAATTTTTTCCCTATCTAATCCTTTCGGCGGCGCTGGAAACTTGATTCAGTAACTTTCAGCGGAATGCTGCAGAGCAGCGCGGAAAATCGCCTATCCGGGCTTTGCTTGCCGGGGTCTGCACAAAATTTTGCCCAGATTACCGTAGCATCGCCGCTTTTTTGTGACATTTGATCGTGCGCAGCGGCGCGGTCGGATGAGGCTTTGGGGCATGCCACGGCTCTCAACGCTCCAACCTCAGGCGGGGCCGGAGCGCGGGAGGGGGTCAAACTGCGTCGAGCCCGTTGGCCAACAGGCGCTCTAGGCTTTGCCTTTCCGCCTCCGTCAGGGGAATCCCCTTTGCGCGGGTTTCAGCGCGGGCCTTGAACCGGCGCTGCGAGGGCAGCCGCGCCCCTTGGCCCATGATCGCGGCAAAGAGCGTTTCCGCCCGCGCAAAGGGATCACGGGGGCGGCCAGCGGCAAACTTTTCCGGGTCGAAGGCGATGATCAACTCACCATGCGCCGGCGCGAGGGTGAGAGAGCCCAAGGCGTCGCGCGCCTCTGGGCTGGTCAGGTCGCCGATCATCACCCCGGCGAGAAGTTCGATCATGGTGGAAATGGCGGATCCCTTATGTCCGCCAAAGGGCAGCATGGCCCCGGCAAGGGCGGCTTCGGGATCGGTTGTGGGCGCGCCGTCGGGCGCGACGGCCCAGCCTTCGGGCAGGGGCGTGCCCGCGCGGCGGTGCAGTTCGATCTCTCCCCGCGCGGCGACGCTGGTGGCGAAGTCGAAGGCGTAAGGGTTGCCCTCTGCCCGTGGCCAGCCAAAGGCGAAAGGGTTGGTCCCCATCAAGGGGTCGGTGCCGCCCGACGGGGCCACGCTGGCATAGCTGGGGCACATCGCCATCGCGGCGAGGCCCATATCGGTCAGCGCCTCGATCTCGGGCCAGAGGGCGGCGAAATGGGTGCAATCGTTGATCACCATGGCGGCGATCCCGGTCGTGCGGCAACGCTCTGCCAGCACCGGCGCTCCCGCGTCGAATGCAGCGTTGGAAAAGCCGCCGCCCGCATTTACGCGCACAATGGCGCTGTCATCTTGGTGCACCTGCGGCACCGCATCAGGCACCACTTTGCCCGCCTTGATCGTGCGCAGGCAGCCTTCGATCCGGTAGATGCCATGGGATTTGCAGGCATCGCCTTCGCCCGCAACGATCACCCGCGCGAGGGCGGCGGCATTCTGCGGCGACAGGCCCGCGCCTTGGAAAATCTGCAAGACAATTCCGTTTAGGGCGTCGTGGGACAGGGTCGTATCGGTCATCTGGATCCTCGCAGGGCTTGGGTTGCAATCATGCATACATCATGTATGCAGTTGCGCAGAGACGCAAGCTGACACCGGGCCGCGGCCCGCATGAAAGGATAAACGATGGCCTTTACCCCCCATGGCAAACACCTGATCGCTGGCGAATGGGTCACCACCGACGACCGCTTTAGCTCTAGCCCCGCTCATGGGCCTGTGCATGAATTCTCGGTCGGGACGGTAGATTTGGTCGACCAAGCCTGCGAAGCCGCCGAAGCGGCGTTTTGGGATTACGGCTATTCCAGCCGGGCCACCCGCGCCAAATTCCTCAACGCCATCGCCGATGAGATTGACGCCCGCGGCGCCGAAATCACCGAGATCGGCAGCCAAGAAAGCGGCCTGCCCGCAGCGCGTCTGGAAGGAGAGCGGGGCCGGACCGTTGGCCAACTGCGCCTCTTCGCGGCGCATATCGAGAAGGGTGCATATCTCGACCGGCGTTTCGATGCTGCCATGCCCGAACGCCAACCCGCCCCGCGCCCGGCGATCACCATGGTGCAACGCCCGATCGGCCCTGTCGCCGTCTTTGGCGCGTCGAACTTTCCGCTGGCATTCTCGGTTGCGGGTGGTGACACGGCGGCGGCGCTGGCGGCAGGCTGTCCGGTCGTGGTCAAAGGCCACTCCGCCCATCCCGGCACGGGTGAGATTGTTGCCGAAGCGATCCATGCGGCGGTTGAAAGCTGCGGCATACCGCGCGGGGTGTTTTCGCTGATCCAAGGCGGCAACCGCGCGGTTGGTCAGGCCGTCGTGCAGCATCCGCTGATCAAAGCCGTTGGCTTTACCGGCTCTCTCGCCGGGGGCCGGGCGCTGTTCGATCTCTGCGCCGCGCGGCCAGAGCCGATCCCCTTCTTTGGTGAGTTGGGATCGGTCAACCCGATGTTCATGCTCCCCGCCGCGATGGAGGCACGGGCCGAGGAGCTGGGCAAAGGCTGGGCCGCGTCCCTGACCATGGGCGCAGGCCAGTTCTGCACCAATCCGGGCATTGCCGTGGTGATCGACGGGGCAGGGGCAGACGCCTTCGTGAAAAGTGCCGCCACCGCACTGCAAGACGTGGCCCCGCAGGTCATGCTGACAGACGGTATTGCGGATGCCTATTGCGCAGGTCGGGACAAGTTCAAATCCGCGCCAAGCCTGCGCCAAGTACATGTGGCCGACAGCACTGGCCGCAACGCCGCCCCGGCCCTGTTCGAGACCACGGGCGCAGAGTTCAAAGCGAACCCGGCGCTGCATGAAGAGGTCTTTGGCCCGCTGGGGCTGGTGGTGCGGGTTGCTTCGCTGGAAGAGATGCGCGCACTGGCGGTTGAGCTGGATGGGCAGCTGACCATCACCCTACATATGAACGACGCGGATGTCGACGCCGCACGAGACCTCATGCCGGTGCTGGAACGCAAGGCGGGTCGCCTGTTGGCCAACGGTTTCCCGACAGGGGTCGAAGTGGTGGATTCTATGGTGCACGGCGGGCCATATCCGGCCAGCACCAACTTTGGCGCGACCAGCGTAGGTACCCTGTCGATCCGGCGTTTCCTGCGGCCTGTTTCCTATCAGAACCTGCCGGAGGCGCTTCTGCCCGAAGACGCGGCGAAGTGACACCAGACCGAGAAAGCCGGGCCGCGCGTCCGGCTTTCTCATTTCAGCCTGAAAAGGGAGCGGCTGCGGCTCTATCCCATCCCCAAACAACGACGATAGCGTCTCAATAGTTCAAAAATATGTCGACACACCGATAAAAGTTAAAAATACATATTGTATTTTTAATGAGGACATAGTTCCTTCATACCACCCCGTACCCCGCCCAGAGAGAGTCGGGGGCGACCAACCCAAGAGGGAGATATCTATGAAATTCACGCAACTCGCCGGGAGCCTCGTGGCTGCGACCGTGATCGGCACCGCCGCTCAGGCCGACAAACTGGACGACATCATTTCTTCGGGCACGCTGCGCTGCGCCGTGGTGCTGGACTTCCCGCCCATGGGCTCGCGCGATGACAGCAACACGCCCGTCGGCTTCGACGTGGATTACTGCAACGATCTGGCCGCAGCACTTGGTGTCGAGGCCGAGATCGTTGAGACGCCTTTCCCTGACCGTATCCCCGCGCTTGTTTCTGGCCGCGCGGATGTGGGTGTCGCCTCTACCTCCGACACGCTGGAGCGGGCGAAGACAGTCGGTTTTTCCGTCCCCTACTTCGCCTTTACCAACGTTGTGCTGACGCGCGAAGACGCAGGCGTCGACAGCTTTGAAAGCCTCAAGGGCAAAACCGTCGGCTCCGTCGCGGGCACGTTTGAGGCCATCGCGCTGGAAGAGCAGGTCGACGCATGGGACGAGGGCAGCTTCCGCTCCTATCAGAGCCAAGCCGATGTGTTCCTGTCGCTGTCCCAAGGCCAGATTGATGCGACGGTCGTGACCTCCACCGTGGCCTCCTCCATCGTTAACGGCGGCAAATTCGAAGGTCTGACCATCGCGGGCGATGCGCCCTTTGACGTGGACTATGTCGGTCTGATCGGCCTGCGTCAGGAATACGGCCTGCTGAACTATCTCGACCTCTTCGTGAACCAGCAGGTCCGTTCGGGCCGCTACCAGGAACTCTTTGACAAATGGGTCGGCGGCGACGCGCCCGACCTGACCATCGCTAAAGCCTATCGTTGATGGATGCGGGGGCCGCAGCTTGCGGCCCCCACTGCCGATAACCGCTGATCGGAGCAAATGATGGGCAACTACACCTTTCAATGGCGACAGGCCTTTCGCGCTTTCCCAGAAATGCTGGAAGGCGCGCTGGTTACGCTGCAAATATCGATCCTGTCGATGCTCATCGGCGTAACGATCGCCGTGCTGCTGGCCGTAGGCCGCGATGCCAAGTCGCGCTGGCTGCGTGCTCCTGCGACCGCATGGGTCGAAGTGGCACGTAACACACCCGCGCTTTTCCAAATTTACATGGCGCATTTCGGGCTTGGGTCTTTCGGGATTTACCTCAGCCCCTATGCCGCATTGCTGGCCGGGATCGCGTTTAACAATGCAGGCTACCTGTGCGAGACGTTCCGCGGCGCGATGCGGGCCATTCCGGACACGCAGCTGCGCGCCGGTCGGTCACTGGGCATGGGGCAAGCAAAAGCGTTTCGCCTGATCATCGTGCCGCAGATGTTCCGCATCTCGTTTCTGCCAACCACAAACCAGATGATCTGGGCGATCCTGATGACCTCACTGGGGGTCACGGTGGGGCTGAATTCGGATCTCGCCGGGGTGACGCAAGACCTCAACGCGCGCAGCTTCCGGACCTTTGAATTCTTCGCACTGGCGGCAGTGATCTACTACGTGATCGCCAAAGCCGTGATGCTCGGTGCACGGCTTCTGGCCGCCCGCCTGTTTCGCTACTGAAGGAAGAGAATAGATGTTTGATACGGCTCTGACCTTCAACGACCTGTTGTTCATGCTCAAAGGCGCAGGCGTGACGCTATCGGTCACCGCATTTGCGGTGGTGGGCGGCACGCTGCTGGGGCTCTTCTTCGGGGTGCTGCGCAGCCAGATCAGCCCTTGGGCGGCCCTTCCATTGACCTTCGTGCTGGATATCTTCCGCTCGGTCCCGCTGCTGATCCAGTTGATCCTTGCCAACGCCTTTCAGGCCATCGCGGGCTGGGGGATTTCGCCCTTCGTGACCTCCTGCATCGTGCTGGGCCTCTACACGTCGGCCTATTGCACCGAGATCGTGCGCGGCGCGATTGAGGCGGTGCCTTCGGTCACCCGCCGTGCGGCGCGCTCGCTCGGCATGACATGGGGGCAGGATCTCACGCAGATCGTCTTTCCCATGGCGCTGCGGGTGGGCCTGCCCAGTTGGATCGGCCTCACGCTTGGCGTGATGAAAGACAGCGCGCTGGTGATGTGGCTAGGCATCATCGAATTGCTGCGCGCCTCACAGATTCTGGTGACACGCCTGCAAGAGCCGATGTTCATCCTGCTCGTGACGGGTGCGATCTATTTCGCGCTCAGTTTCCCCATTGCCCGGCTTGGCAGCCGCTTGGAAAAAAGGTGGCAAGAAAATGATTGAGATTGAAAACGTCCATAAATCCTTTGGCGCACTTCAGGTGCTCAAGGGCATCGACCTGACCGTGCAAAAGGGCGAGGTCGTGTCGGTGATCGGCGGCTCTGGTTCGGGCAAATCGACGTTGCTGACCTGCATCAACGGGTTGGAGCCGATCGACAATGGCCGCATCGTGGTCGACGGCACCGAGGTCCACGCCCGCGACACCGACCTGAACAAGCTGCGCCGCAAAATCGGCATCGTGTTCCAGCAGTTCAACGCCTTCCCGCATCTGACGGTGCTGGAAAACGTCACGCTTGCCCCGCGCAAAGTGAAGGGCATGGGCCGCAAGGAAGCCGAAGAGATCGCGGTGCAGCAGCTTTCGCACGTCGGTCTGGCGGACAAGTTGGGCGTCTACCCCAGCCGCCTGTCGGGCGGGCAGCAACAGCGGATGGCGATTGCGCGTGCATTGGCCATGTCGCCCGATTACATTCTCTTTGACGAGGTGACCTCGGCGCTCGATCCGCAATTGGTGGGCGAGGTGCTGGACACGCTCAAATTGCTGGCAGATGAGGGGATGACGATGATCTGTGTCACCCATGAGATGAGTTTCGCACGCGATGTGTCGGACCGTGTGGCGTTCTTTCACAAGGGCGTCATGGCCGAGATCGGCGCGCCGGATCAGATCTTTGGTGATCCGCAGCAAGAAGAGACCCGTCAATTCCTGTCGAGCGTCCGGTAATGAGCCAATCCCCGGTGACGGTTGTCGGCGCGGGCGTGGTGGGCCTGACCACCGCGCTGGCGCTTCAGGCGCGCGGGCTGCCCGTGCGGGTGATTGACCGTGAGGGTCCAGCGGCGGGCGCGTCGGCGGGCAATGCGGGCGCCTTTGCCTTTACCGAGATACTGCCGCTCGCCTCACCCCGGATGATCCGACAGGCCCCAAAATGGCTGCTGGATCCGCTGGGGCCGCTGTCCGTGCCACCGCGCTATGCCGCAAAGATAGCGCCGTGGATGTGGCGTTTCTGGAAGGCAAGCTGGCCCGCGCAGGTGCGGGCTTCGACCGTGGCGCAGACGGCGCTGATGAAGCTCTCGCAGGCCGCGCTCGACCCGCATCTGGAGTTGAGCGGCCTGGCCCATATGCTGCGCCATGACGGCCAGTTGCAGGTCTATGAAAGCGAGGCCGAGTTTCGCGCCTCGCTCCCCGGCTGGCAGGCCCGCGAAGAGGCGGGGATCGCCTTCAACCATCTCAAGGGCGATGAGATCGCGGCCTATCAGCCCGGTCTTGCGCCCAGCTTCACCTATGCGACCTTCACGCCTGAATGGCAGTCGATCTCGGACCCGCGCGACTATGTGTTGGCGATGGCCGAGCGTTTTCGCGCAGGGGGCGGTGAGATCACGATCACCCGCGCCGAACGTCTCGTCGCGGGCGGGGTCGAGACCTCAGATGGCTTCATACCGGGCCGCGTGGTGCTGGCCGCAGGGGCGCATTCGCATCACTTGGCCCGCACCGCTGGCGTAAAAAATCCGCTGGAAACCGAGCGCGGTTATAACACGACACTGCCTGCAGGCGCGTTTGATCTAAAACGACAGATCACCTTCGGCGGCCATGGCTTTGTCATCAGCAAAGTCGGCGACGGCCTGCGCGTCGGCGGGGCGGTGGAACTGGGCGGGCTAGACCTGCCGCCGAACTTTGCCCGCGCCGATGCGATGCTGAAAAAGGCCAAGCGCTTCCTGCCGGGGCTCGATACCTCGGGCGGCACGCAGTGGATGGGTTTCCGCCCCTCGCTCCCCGACAGCCTGCCTGCCATCGGGGCATTGCCAAACCGCCCGGATGTCTTCTGCGCCTTCGGCCACGGCCATCTCGGCCTCACGCAATCCGCGGGCACCGCCGCCATCATCGCGAACCTGTTGACCGGCCAAGACCCCAGCATCGACCTGACCCCATTCTCTCCTGCGCGCTTTTAGAGGCTGACATGACGCAACACACATTTCCTTGTATCGACGGCCATACCTGCGGCAATCCGGTACGGCTCGTCACCGGCGGCGCGCCACTGCTTAAGGGCGCGAACATGCTGGAAAAGCGCGCGCATTTTCTGGCTGAATATGACTGGATCCGCACCGGCCTGATGTTCGAGCCGCGCGGCCATGACCAGATGTCAGGCGCGATCCTTTACCCGCCAGCGCGCGACGACTGCGACATCGCCGTGCTGTTTATCGAGACCTCGGGCTGCCTGCCGATGTGCGGCCATGGCACCATCGGCACCGTCACCATCGCGCTGGAAAACGGGTTGGTCACGCCCGCCACCCCCGGACAGTTGCGCCTTGAGACCCCCGCCGGGCGGGTCGATGTGACCTACCGCCAAGAGGGGCGTTTCGTCGAAGAAGTACGGCTGACCAATGTGCCCGCCTTCCTCCATTCCGAAGGGCTGACGGCTGAGGTCGACGGATTGGGCGAAGTGGTGGTCGATGTGGCCTATGGCGGGAACTTCTATGCCATCGTCGAGCCGCAGAAGAATTTTCGCGACATGGCGGATTTTTCGGTTTCCGAGCTGGTCGGTCTCAGCCCCAAACTCCGCGCGGCACTCAATGCGAAATACGAATTCATCCACCCCGAACACCCGGCGATCAACGGGTTGAGCCACATCCTCTGGACCGGTGCCGCCCAAGCGCCCGAGGCCCACGCCCGCAACGCGGTCTTCTACGGCGACAAGGCGATCGACCGCTCCCCCTGCGGCACCGGCACCTCGGCGCGGATGGCTCAGCTTGCGGCCAAGGGGAAGCTGAAGGTGGGCGACGACTTCGTGCATGAATCCATCATCGGGTCGATGTTCAAGGGCCGCGTCGAAGCGGCGGCGGAGGTGGCGGGAAAGCCCGCGATCATCCCCTCTATCGCAGGTTGGGCGCGGGTCACCGGCTTTAGCACCATCTTTATCGACGAGCGCGACCCCTTCGCGCATGGCTTTGTCGTCACCTGACTTGGAAAGGCTCCCCATGGCGCAAGTTATCGTTCCCGCCGAGGCCAAAGGCGCGGTGCTCGCATCCTCCGAGGGGCTGAGTTTCTGGGGTGGCGTCGATCCGGCCACGGGCAAGGTCATCGACGCGCATCACCCGCTGTGCGGGCAGTCGCTGTCGGGGAAGATCGTGTTGATGCCCACCAGCCGGGGGTCTTGCACCGGCAGTGGCGTGCTGTTGGAACTGGCGCTGAATGGCCATGCCCCTGCTGCCCTCGTGTTTCGCGAGGCCGAAGACATCCTGACCTTGGGGGCGCTGATCGCGGGCAAAATGTTCGACAAGCCGCTCGCGGTGCTGCGCCTCGGGGCCAAGGATTACGACCTGCTCGCCAAAGCGCGCAGCGCCCGGATCACGCCAGAAATGCTCAGCACGGATGAGTGGGATCTGCCCCTGTCGGGCAAGCCCGCCCGCGATCTGCATCTCACTGCTGAGGATCAAGCAATGCTGGACGGAGCCCGCGGCCCGGCCGTGCAACTGGCGATGGAGATCACCTGCACCATGGCGCGCGGGCAGGGGGCCGCGCAGCTGGTCGACGTCACGCGCGTGCATATCGACGGTTGCATCTACGCCAGCCCCGCCAACCTGCTCTTTGCCCAGACCATGGCCGATATGGGATCACAGGTGCGCGTGCCGACCACGATGAACGCGATCTCGGTCGATCACGGCAATTGGCGCGCCCAAGGCGTGCCGCCAGATTTCGGCCTGCCCGCCAGCCGTCTGGCCGACGCCTATGTTACCATGGGCGCGCGGCCCAGTTTTACCTGCGCGCCCTACCAACTGCCCGCCCCGCCCGAGCGTGGCGAGTTCATCGCGTGGTCGGAATCCAACGCGGTGATCTATGCCAATAGCGTGCTTGGCGCGCGGACGGTGAAACATCCCGACTTCCTCGATCTCTGCATAGCGCTCACGGCGCGCGCGCCGCTCTCGGGGGTCTATCTGGATGAACACCGCGCCCCACGCCGTGTGATCGATGTGACATTGCCCGCGCAATATGACGAGGCGATTTGGCCGATGCTCGGCTGGCTGGCGGGGCAGGCAGCGCCAGACCGGATCCCGCTGCTGCGCGGGCTGGAAACCGCTGCGCCGAACGAGGATGACCTCAAAGCGCTCTGCGCCGCCTTTGGCACCACCTCCGCCGCGCCGATGCTGCATGTGGCTGGCGTCACGCCCGAAGCCGATCTGCCCCCCGTGGCTAAGGCCGATACGCTGCGCATCACGCCCCAAGACCTGCGCCGTGTCTGGCGGCAATTCAACGCGGGGCCTGCGCAGGTCGATCTCGTGGCCTTCGGCAGCCCGCATTTCTCGCTCGCGGAATGCCGAGCTTTGGATGCGGCTCTGGCCGGGCGAAAACGTCACCCAGACACGGCGGTTATCGTTACCCTTGGGCATGACACGCTCACGGCGGCGCGTGACGACGGCACCGTGGCGCGGCTCGAAGCAGCAGGGGTGCAGGTCGTGCCCGACATCTGCTGGTGCTCGATTTCCGAGCCGGTCTTCCCGCCCTCGACCAAGGTGTTGATGACCAACTCGGGCAAATACGCCCATTACGCTCCGGGCCTTTCGGGCCGTGCGGTGCGCTTTGGCAGTATCGCCGATTGCGTGGAGGCCGCCGTGACCGGGCAGGCCGGAGAGGCTTTGCCGAAATGGCTGGCCGAAGAGGAAACAAACGATGCGTAGCAGCAAGACCATTCACGTCATTTCCGCCCATGCGGAGGGCGAGGTCGGCGATGTGATCGTCGGCGGTGTCACCCCGCCCCCCGGCGACACGCTCTGGGAGCAAAGCCGCTGGATCGCGCGGGACCAGACGCTGCGCAATTTCGTGCTGAACGAGCCGCGCGGCGGTGTGTTTCGCCATGTGAACCTGCTCGTCCCGCCGAAAGACCCCCGCGCCGATGCGGCCTTTATCATCATGGAGCCGGAAGACACGCCGCCGATGTCTGGCTCCAACTCGATCTGCGTATCGACCGTCCTGCTGGACGGGGGGATCCTGCCGATGACGGAACCGGTGACGGAGCTAACGCTCGAAGCGCCGGGCGGGCTGGTGACGGTCCGCGCGGAATGTCGCAATGGCAAGGCGGAGCGTATTTTCGTGCAGAACCTGCCGAGCTTCGCCGCCCGGTTGGATGTGCCGCTTGAGGTCGAAGGGCTGGGCAGGCTCACCGTCGATACCGCCTATGGCGGCGACAGTTTCGTGGTCGTCAACGCCGCCGCGATGGGGTTTTCACTGGAGGCGCATGAGGCCCATGACATCGCCCGCCTTGGCGTGCGGATCACCAATGCCGCGAATGCCGCGATCCGGTTTGAGCACCCCGAGAACCCCGATTGGCAGCATTTCTCATTTTGCCTTTTCGCCGGGCCAGTCACCCGCGACGCGACCGGTCTGCGCGCCGGGGCGGCGGTGGCAATCCAGCCGGGCAAGGTCGATCGCTCCCCCACGGGCACGGCGCTCTGCGCGCGGATGGCCCTGCTGCACGCGCGGGGGGAAATGGGGCTGGAGGACAGCCTGACGACTGTGTCGCTGATCGGCTCGACCTTTACCGGGCGGATCTTGGGCGAGACGCGCGTGGGCGATCATCCGGCGATCCTTCCCGAACTCTCTGGGCGGGGCTGGGTCACAGGCATCCACCAGCACATGCTAGACCCCGATGACCCGTGGCCCGGCGGCTACCGACTGTCCGACACTTGGGGGGCACGCGGTTAGGCGCCCATCCCTTTCGACCCCCGATCCCCCGGCCAGAGCGGGGTCGGGGCGCGGGGTGGATATGCGCCGCGCTACCGCCGCGCCGCCTCGGCGCGAAGCCGCGGTCCTTGGCTGACGCGAGGCAACGTCTTGCATGCGCTCTTCGTTTTCGATTGATTACTTTTCAATCAGAACACGAACTTTCAATCAACGGAGAGTCACCATGAAGCTACGCACCACACTTGCATCCTCCGCATTGGCGCTCGGCCTTGCGTTTCAGGCCCAAGCCGCCGATGTCCCCGAGGGTGTGAACCTTGCCGAAGATCAAAGCTATACCTTCTGGCTGCTTGACGCGATCAAGTCGATGGACCCGCAGATCAACACCGATGTCGAAGGTTCGGACGTGCTGCGCAACCTCTTTGAAGGGCTTTATAACGAAGACGGCAATGGCGAACTGGTCCCCGGTGTGGCGCTTGACCACGAAGTCTCCGAAGACGGCAAGACCTACACCTTCAACCTGCGCAAAGACGCCAAATGGTCCAATGGCGAGCCGGTCACGGCCAATGATTTCGTCTATTCTTGGCGCCGTTTGGCGGACCCGGCGACCGCGTCGGAATACGCATGGTATATGGAGTTGATGCAGGTCGAAAACGCGCCTGAGATCATCGCCGGGGACAAGTCGCCCGAGGAATTGGGCATCCAAGCCGTCGACGACCACACGCTTGAGGTCAAGATCACCACGCCGCTGCCCTATTTCCCGCAGATGCTGGTGCATGGGTCGACCTTCCCCGTGCTGCAAAGCGTGGTGGAAGAGCATGGCGACGATTGGACCGATGCGGGCACGCTCATCGGCAACGGCGCTTATAAACTGGTCGAGCATCAGTTGGGCGAACGTGTCGTGATGGAAAAGAACGACACCTATTGGGACGCCGACAACGTGGTGATGGAGAAGATCACCGCGCTCACGATCAATGACGTGAACCAAGCGCTGACCCGCTATCTGGCGGGTGAGTTGGACCGCGTGGATATCCCCGCCGGTCAATACCCGCGTCTGAAGAAAGAGTACCCCGAACAGGCGGTCTCAACCCCCTATAACTGCTCGTATATCTACATGCTGAACGTAGGGGAAAAGGGCCCCGAGGCGCTGAAAAACGTCAATGTACGCAAAGCCTTGGCCTATGCCATCGACCGCGACATCATTGTCGAGCGTATCCTGCAAGGCGGTCAGAAGCCGTCGTACAACTGGACCCACTGGGCGATCGCCGATTTCGAGCGTCCCGAGTTGGATTGGGCCGACAATATGGATCAGGCGCAGCGCGTGGAAAAGGCCAAAGAACTGTTGGCCGAGGCGGGATATGGCCCCGACAACCCGCTCGACCTGACGCTGCAGTACAACACATCGGAAGATCACAAAAAGATCGCCATCGCGGCCTCGCAGATGCTCAAGCAGATCGGCGTGAACCTCACGCTGGATAACTACGAGTGGAAGGTGCACACCGACCGCATGCAGCGCCAAGACTACGACATGGCGCGTTACGCTTGGTGCGGCGACTACAACGAGGCCTCGACCTACCTTGATCTGCTGACCTCCTACTCGGGCCACAACAACGGCGAGTTCTACAATGAGGCTTATGACAAGCTCATGAAGGACAGCAAAACCGCCGAAGATCCGCAGCCGCTTTACAAAGACGCGGAGCGTATCTTGGCCGAGGAAATGCCGATCATCCCGATCTACCACTACGCCAACGTCGACATGATCGCGGAAGACATCGAAGGTCTGCCCGAGAATAACGTCAACAACACGTGGTACGGCAAAGACCTCTATCGTACCGCCGAGTAACCTCTCGACATTCGGGCAGCCCGGCGGTTAAGGCACGGGCTGCCCGATTCTATTCTACACCCCACAAACCCCGTGTTCGGAGCGCGCGCCTCTTGCTCAGTTACATTCTCAAGCGCCTTGCGATTGCGATCCCTACACTTTTGGTGTTGATCGTGATTTCCTTCCTGCTGATGCATTCCGCCCCCGGTGGCCCCTTCACCTCGGAACGCGAGTTGCCGCCGCAGGTGCTAGCCAACCTCAACGCGAAATACGGGCTGGACGATCCGCTGTGGAAGCAGATCGGCAGCTATGTTTGGGGCATCGTGACCGAGTTCGATTTCGGGCCGAGCTTTGTTTACAAAGACCGTTCGGTGAATGAGATCATCGCCCAAGGTTTCCCGATCACGCTGACCTATGGGCTGTTGTCCTTTGCTGTCGCAGTGATCGTCGGCGTTGGCCTTGGCGTGGCCGCAGCGGTGCGGCACAACTCGCTGCTCGATTATGTCGCGGTTGGGGTCTCCATCGGGGCGCAGGTGCTGCCGAATTTCGTCATGGCGCCGATCTTGGTGCTGGTCTTTACCCTCTGGCTCGGCTGGCTGCCGGGCGGTGGTTGGCAAGGGCCGGAATACTGGATCATGCCGGTGATCGCGCTGTCGACATCCTTCATGGCCTCGATTGCGCGGATCACGCGCTCGTCGATGCTTGAGGTTTTGACCTCGAACCACATCCGCACCGCGCGCGCCAAGGGGCTGCCCGAACGCCGGGTGATCCTGCGCCATGCGCTGAAACCCGCGATGCTGCCAGTGATTTCCTATCTGGGCCCCGCTTTCGTGGCGATGATCACCGGCTCTGTGGTGGTCGATATCTATTTCTCCACTGGCGGCATCGGCAAAGCCTTTGTCGATTCTGCGCTGAACCGCGACTACGCGGTGATGATGGGGGTGACGATCCTCGTCGGCGCGCTGACCATCTTCTTTAACCTCGTGGTCGATATCCTCTACGGATGGATCGACCCCAAGATCCGGTACTGACATGGTGATGACATCCGAACAACGGGTCGAGGCCAGCGAGATCGCAGGCAAGGGCCGCTCGCCTTGGGCCGATGCGCGGCGGCGGTTCTTCCGCAACAAGGCGGCGCTGATGGGTCTGGTGATCCTCGGCTTCGTCGTGGTCTTTGCGCTTTTCGGCAACAGCTTTGCGCAATGGTCGAACGAGGAATTGGACTACAACGTCATGGGCCAGATCGTCGAATTGGGTGGGCCGTCGATTGAAAGCGGCCATTACTTTGGCACCGACGATCTGGGGCGCGATTTGTTCGCCCGCACCGTGCAAGGCACGCAGATCAGCCTCGCGGTGGGCCTTGTCGGCGCGTTGATTGCCTGTGTGGTCGGCACGCTTTACGGCGCGGTAGCGGGCTACTTCGGCGGGCGCACCGACAGCATCATGATGCGGCTTGTCGATATCTTCATGGCCGTGCCTTACATGTTCGTGCTGATCCTTCTGTTGGTCATGTATGGCCGCTCGATCACCATCCTTTTTGCAGGCGTCGGACTGATCTCTTGGATGGAGATGGCCCGCATCGTGCGCGGCCAGACGCTGACCATCAAGGGCCGCGAGTTTGTCGAGGCCGCCCGCGCCACCGGCGTCTCGGCCCCGGTCATCATCCTGCGCCATATCGTGCCCCACCTCTTGGGCGTGATCGCGGTTTACGCCACGCTGCTGGTCCCGCTGATGATCCTGACGGAAAGCTTCATTTCGTTCCTCGGGCTTGGCATTCAAGAGCCGCTCACCTCCCTCGGGGCGCTGATCTCCGAAGGGGCGGGCACCATCGCCTATGGCACCACTTGGCAGTTGGGTTTCCCGCTGCTGTTCTTCTGTCTCACGCTCTTTGGCCTGTTCTTTATCGGCGACGGATTGCGTGACGCGCTCGACCCCAAGGATCGCTGATGTCCCTGCTGCAAATCGACAAGCTCTCTGTCACCTTCGACGGCGAAGATGGCCCCGTGCATGCGGTCAACGACCTGTCGCTGTCGATCAACCGGGGTGAGACCTTGGGCATCGTCGGCGAAAGCGGCTCGGGCAAATCGCAGACCGCCTTTTCGATCATGGGGCTGCTTGCGCCGAATGGGCGCACGGGCGGGTCGGTGCGCTTTGACGGGCAGGAGATTTTGGGCGCAAAGCCGAAAGTTTTGAACAAGATCAGGGCTGAGCGGATTGCGATGATCTTTCAAAATCCGATGACCTCGCTCAATCCTTACATGCGCATCGCGGACCAGATGACCGAGGTGCTGACCCTGCACCACGGCATGTCCAAACGCGCAGCATTGGCTGAATCGGTACGGATGCTCGACGCGGTAAAAATCCCGGCTGCCAAGGAACGCATCCGCCTCTTCCCCCATGAGTTTTCCGGCGGGATGCGCCAGCGGGTGATGATCGCCATGTCGCTGCTGTGCAAGCCCGACCTGCTGATCGCGGATGAGCCGACCACCGCGCTCGACGTGACGGTGCAGGCGCAGATCATGGACCTGCTGGGTGATCTGCAAAAGGATTTCGGCATGGCCACGATCCTCATCACCCATGACCTTGGCGTCGTCGCGGGCTTCTGCGAGCGGGTGCTGGTGATGTACGGTGGCCGCGTGATGGAGTAGGGCCCGACCGAGCCGCTTTTCGCGCAACCGACGCACCCCTACACCCGTGGCCTTCTGGCTGCCGTGCCGCGGGTCGATGACCAAGACGCCACCATGAAGGCAATCCCCGGCAACCCGCCGAACATGGCCGCGCCGCCCCAAGGCTGCCCGTTCCGCCCGCGCTGCACCTACGCCGGCGAGGATTGCCGCGTGATGCCGCCCCTTGCGCCTTTTGCCGAAGGCCGCGCCCGTGCATGCCACCGCCCGATTTCGGAGGTCACCGCATGAGCCCGCTTCTGTCTGTTCGCGACCTCCACGTGCGTTTCCCCATCACCCGCGCTGGCGATATGCCTTGGACGAAACCGCGCTATCTGCACGCGGTCAACGGGGTGAGCTTTGATCTGGAGCCCGGCAAGACGCTTGGCGTGGTCGGCGAATCCGGCTGTGGTAAATCCACCCTCGCGCGGGGTTTGATCCAAATGGTCCCGGCGACGGGGCAGGTGAACTGGCGCGGAGAGACGGACCTGCTGTCACTCTCCCCCCGGCAGATGAAACCCTACCGTTCTGAGATCCAGATGGTGTTTCAAGACCCTCTGGCCTCGCTCAACCCCCGCATGACGCTGGGCCAGATTATCGCAGAGCCGCTGCGCACGCACCGGCCCGAGATCTCTGCCAAGGAACGCCGCGCCCGTGTCGCGCAGATGATGGAGCGCGTGGGTCTGCTGCCGCAGATGATCAACCGCTACCCGCATGAGTTCTCGGGCGGCCAGTGCCAACGCATCGGCATCGCCCGTGCCCTGATCGTAGAGCCGAAGTTGCTGATCTGCGATGAGCCGGTCTCGGCGCTTGATGTGTCGATCCAAGCGCAGGTGATTGAGCTGCTGAAGGAACTGCAACGCGATCTGGGGCTGGCGATGATCTTTATCGCCCATGACCTCAGCGTGGTGAAAAACATCTCGGACGAGGTCATGGTGCTCTATCTGGGCCGCATCATGGAAAAGGCCCCCAAGGCGCAGCTCTACGACAACCCGCAGCACCCCTATACGCAGGCGTTGCTTTCGGCGGTGCCGATCCCCGATCCCGTGGCCGAACGCGCCAAGCAGATCGTGCCGATGACGGGCGATATGCCCTCCCCGATGAACCCGCCCTCGGGCTGTGTTTTCCGGGGCCGCTGTCCGCGCGCGCAGGCCGATTGCACTGAAGTGGTGCCAGAGCCGGGACGGGGCGCGCATCAGGTAACCTGCATTCACCCCGGCCCGATGCAGGAAAATGAAGTGGCCGTAGGGCGCTGACGCCCTTCTGTCGGTTTAAATCCCTTTATAATAACGCTTTACCTGCCGCCGTAGAACCCTGCGGCGGCTTTGCATTCTGCAAAAATGATATACGTCTATCAAAAATGATTGACGTATATAAAAATATCCTCATAGATAGGGTCAAGACGCGCCGCTTGGGAGGGTTGGCGCGATGGGGGAGGGATCATGACAAGTCCAACGCTGAGCGATGTCGCACGCGCTGCCGGGGTGAGCTATGCCACCGCGGACCGGGTGATCAACAACCGCGGCAATGTGGCCGACAAGTCCATCGCCAAGGTGCGCGAGGCGGTCACCTCTCTTGGCTATGTGCGCAATGTCGCGGCGGCCAACCTGTCGCGTGGTCGCATCTACCGGCTCGCGTTTTTGATCCCCCGCGGCTCCAACGCTTTCTTCAACCGTATCCGCCAGCACATCGACCACGCCGCCGCCCATCAGGCCAGCGAGCGTGTGACCGCCGAGGTGATCGAGGTCGCAGCCTTCGCAGTAGAAGGGCTGCAAGACAGTATCTCGGCCCTGCTTGAGCGTGATTTTGATGGTGTCGCCATCGTCGGGCTGCAAAGCGCTGCGCTTGAGGCACCTTTGGCTGAATTGCGCGCCAAAGGGGTGGCTGTGGTGGGCCTTGTCTCCGACCTGCCCCACGCCGCCCGCGCGGCCTATATCGGCATCGACAACATCGCCGCCGGGCGCACTGCCGGGCGGATGGTGGGCCTTGCCCATGGCGGGCAGGGCGGGCAGGTACAGACCTTTGCAGGCTCGCTCGACGCGCGTGACCACGCGGAGCGCCTTGCCGGATTTCGCGAAGTGCTCAACGCTGATTTTCCGCAGGTTACGGTGCTCGATCCGATCATGACCAAGGACGATGCGCAGGTGCTTCAGGCGCAGACGCAAGAGGTCCTGACCCAGCAAGGGCTGACGGCGCTTTACAACGTTGGCGCGGGCAACAGCGGCCTGATCGCCGCCCTTCGCGGCGGGCAGGGAAAACGCCCCTTTTGTGTGGTGCATGAGCTTGTCGCCCATTCCCGCCAAGCACTGATGGAGCGGCAGATTGATCTGGTCATCGACCAGCGGCCTGACGTGGAAATCAACCGCGCGTTCACCGTGCTGCGCGCCCTGATTGACGCGAAAGACCTGCCGCCGATGCCGGAACTCGTGCCGACGATTTATGTGCGGGACAATCTGCCCGCCGACGCTTTGACCGATCAGATGAAGGCCCAAGATAAATGATTGATTTCTTTAAAGATATTAAGCCCCTTTCCTATGATCCAGAAGGGTCTGACCTGGCCTTTCGCCACTACAATCCTGACGAAGTGGTCATGGGCAAACGGATGGAAGACCACCTGCGCTTTGCCGTGGCCTATTGGCATTCCTTTGCGTGGCCCGGCGGCGATCCCTTCGGCGGCCAGACATTTGACCGCCCGTGGTTTGGCGAGACGATGGACATGGCGCGGCTCAAGGCCGATGTGGCGTTTGAAATGTTCGACCTGCTGAACGCGCCCTACTTTTGCTGGCATGACGCCGATATCCGCCCCGAGGGCGATACCTTTGCCGAGAGCCTGCGCAATTTCGAAGAGATCGTCGATTATCTCGGCATCAAAATGGAAAGCTCCAAGACCAAGCTGCTTTGGGGCACCGCGAACCTCTTTGGTCACCGCCGCTTTATGTCGGGCGCGGCCACCAACCCTGACCCGGAGGTCTTTGCCTGGTCTGCGGCGACGGTCAAAGCCTGCATGGATGCGACCCAAAAGTTGGACGGCCAGAACTATGTGCTTTGGGGCGGGCGCGAGGGCTATGAAACCCTGCTGAACACCGACCTGAAACGCGAACGCCAGCAGGCCGGGCGGTTCTTGCAGATGGCGGTGGAGTACAAACACAAGATCGGCTTCAAAGGTGCCATTCTGGTGGAGCCGAAGCCGCAGGAGCCCACCAAACACCAGTATGATTTCGATGTCGCGACCGTCTATGGTTTCCTTAAGGAGTTCGGGCTGGAGGGCGAGGTTCAGATGAACATCGAACAGGGCCACGCGATCCTTGCGGGCCATTCGTTCGAACATGAATTGGCGCTGGCGTCCTCTCTGGGGATCTTCGGCTCCATCGACATGAACCGCAACGACTATCAATCGGGCTGGGACACGGACCAGTTCCCCAACAACGTCCCCGAGGTCGCGCTGGCCTATTACGAGGTGCTCAAAGCGGGCGGGTTCACCACCGGCGGCACCAACTTCGACGCCAAGCTGCGGCGGCAATCGCTTGACCCGATCGATCTGGTCGCGGCCCATGCAGGCGCGATGGATGTCTGCGCGCGGGGCTTCAAAGCCGCCGTCGCGATGTTGGAGGATGGCACGCTCAAGGCCATGCGCGATGAACGCTACGCGGGGTGGGAGAGCCCCGACGCCAAGGCGATGCTGGAGGGGGATCTGGCCAGCATCGCGGCACAGGTTGCCAAAGACGGCATCAATCCGCAGCCCCGCTCGGGCCGGCAGGAAATTCTGGAGAATATCGTGAACCGGTTCGTTTAAGCCGGGGAAAGGGAGGACCACCATGAAAACGATCAAGGGACCAGCGCTGTTTCTGGCGCAGTTTGCAGGCGACGAAGCGCCGTTTAACTCTTGGGACAGCATCACCAAATGGGCTGCCGATTGTGGCTATAAGGGTGTGCAGGTGCCCAGTTGGGACGCACGGCTGATCGACTTGGCCAAAGCCGCGTCGAGCAAGGATTACTGCGACGAATTCAAGGGCAAGGCAGTCGAGAACGGCGTAGAGGTCACCGAACTTTCGACCCACCTTCAGGGCCAGTTGGTCGCGGTGCACCCGGCCTATGACACCGCCTTTGACGGCTTCGCCGTAGAGGAAGTGCGCGGCAATCCCAAGGCGCGTCAGGAATGGGCCGTCGAGCAGGTAAAGATGGCGCTTTCGGCGTCCAAGAATATGGGGATTGGCGCACATGCGACCTTTTCGGGCGCGCTGGCGTGGCCTTACGTCTATCCTTGGCCGCAGCGCCCTGCGGGGTTGATCGAAACGGCCTTTGACGAGCTGGCCGCGCGTTGGTTGCCGATCCTCAACCACGCCGAAGACTGCGGTGTCGATGTCTGCTATGAGATCCATCCCGGCGAAGACCTGCACGACGGCATCACCTACGAGATGTTCTTGGAGCGCACGGGCAATCACGCGCGGGCCAATATGCTCTACGATCCCAGCCACTACGTGCTGCAATGCCTCGATTATATTGATAACATCGACATCTACAAAGACCGGATCAAGATGTTCCACGTCAAGGATGCGGAGTTCAATCCCACCGGGCGGCAAGGGGTCTATTCGGGCTACCAAAGCTGGACGGACCGCGCCGGGCGGTTCCGGTCTTTGGGCGATGGTCAGGTTGATTTCGGCGCGGTCTTTTCCAAAATGGCGGCGAATGATTTCGATGGTTGGGCCGTGGTGGAATGGGAATGCTGCCTGAAACATCCCGAAGACGGCGCGCGCGAGGGGGCGCAGTTCGTCAAGGATCATATCATCCGCGTAACCGACAAAGCCTTTGACGATTTCGCCGATGGCGGCACCGATGAGGCGGCAAACCGCAAGATGCTGGGGATCGACTGATGGCACGTATTCGACTTGGCATGGTGGGCGGCGGCAATGACGCCTTTATCGGCGGGGTGCACCGCATCGCCTCGCGCATCGACGACCGGTTCGATCTGGTCGCAGGCGCGCTGTCTTCGACCCCCGAGAAATCCGCTGCCAGTGCGGAGGCTTTGGGCATCCCGCGCTCCTACGGCAGTTTCGAAGAGATGGCCGAGGCCGAAGCCGCCCGCGACGACGGGATTGAGGCGGTTTCGATCGTGACGCCTAACCACGTGCACGCCGCCGCAGCCCAAGCATTCTTGGCCAAGGGCATCCATGTGATCTGCGACAAGCCGCTGACCTCAACGCTGGAGGATGCGGAGGCGTTGGCGGCCAGCGTCGCGGAGGCCGAGGCGCTGTTCATCCTCACCCATAACTACACCGGCTACCCCATGATCCGCCAAGCGCGGGCCATGGTGGCGGCGGGTGATCTGGGCGATATTCGCATCGTTCAGGCAGAGTACCCGCAGGATTGGCTAACCGCGCCGATGGAGAACGAAGGCGTCAAACAAGCCGAATGGCGCACCGATCCCGCACGCTCTGGCGGGCGGCTCGGTGGGGGACATCGGCACCCATGCCCATAACCTTGCGTGCTTTGTCAGCGGTCTGCAGGTCGAAAGCCTTGCCGCAGATCTGCAAAGCTGGGGCAAGGGGCGAAAGCTCGACGACAACGCGCATATGATGCTGCGTTTTGCGGGCGGCGCGCGCGGTATGCTGTGGTCAAGCCAAGTGGCCCCGGGCAATGAGAACGCGCTGAAGCTGCGTGTCTATGGCGACAAGGGCGGCTTGGAATGGTCGCAAGAGGATCCCAACTACCTGTGGTTCACGCCATTGGGAGAGCCGAAACGCCTGATTACCCGCAACGGGGCCGGGGCATCGGAAGCCTCGCAGTCGGTGAGCCGTATTCCCGGTGGCCACCCCGAAGGATACCTCGAAGGGTTCGCCACAATCTATAATGAGGCCGCCGATGCGATCCGTGCGGTGCAGGGCGGGGCGACCCGCGAAAGCGCCATGGGCGTGCTGCCAGACATCACTGCGGGCATGGCAGGGATGCGCTTCATCAACGCCTGTGTCACCTCCTCGGCCAATGATGCGGCGTGGACCAAGCTATGAGTGCCACCCCCGTTCTTGCCCTGCGCGACGTGAGCAAGAGCTTCGGCTCGATCGAAGTGCTGCATGGCGTGACCCTCGCGCTGGAGCCGGGGACCGTTCACGCGCTGATCGGTGAGAACGGAGCGGGCAAATCCACCACGATGAAGATCATGGCGGGCTATCAACTGCCCACGCAAGGGGATGTACAATTGGACGGCGCGCCCGCCCGGTTCGACAGCCTGCACGATGGCGAGGTGGCCGGGATCGTGATGATCCACCAAGAGTTCAATCTGGCCGAACAGTTGACGGTTGAGCAGAATATCTTTCTGGGCCGAGAGCTAAAGCGTGGCCCATTGCTTGATAAAGCCGAGATGCGGCGCCGCACGCGAGAGTATCTAGACCGCGTGGCTTGCGACGTTTCCCCTGATGCGCGCGTATCCACTCTGTCGAACTCCGACAAACAGATGGTCGAGATCGCCAAAGCCCTGTCGCGCGATGCGCGGGTGTTGATCATGGACGAGCCGACGGCGGTGCTGACCAAACGCGAGACCGATGTACTGTTTAAACAGGTCGCGGCGCTGCGCGCGGCGGGCACGGCAGTTCTGTTCACCTCGCATAAATTGGACGAAGTGGCCGAGATCTCGGACCATGTGACCATCATGCGTGATGGCGCAGTGGTGCATTCGGGGCCAAGCTCGGACATCACCGAAGACGAGATGGCCACCGCAATGGTGGGCCGCGATGTGTCGGACCTCTATCCGCCAAAACCCGGCGTGGCACAGGGCACGCCAGAGGTGCTGTCGGTCGAAAACCTCAGCGTGCCGGGCTTTGCCAGCAACGTCTCATTTTCGCTGCGACAGGGTGAGATCTTGGGGCTGGGCGGGCTCATCGGCTCGGGCCGGACTGAGGTGATGGAAGGCCTGGCGGGGCTGCGCCCGGCGACGTCCGATCGTGTCACGCTTTTCGGCCAGCCGGTGCAATTCAAACGACCCAGCGACGCGCAGCAGGCCGGGCTGTGCTACCTCACCGAAGACCGCAAACTGCGCGGGCTGCTGCTGGAACGCGGCATGCGAGAAAACCTGACGCTGCAGAACCTGCATAAATTCGGCGGTTTCCTGATCGACCGAGGCGCCGAGGAAACGGCGTTGACCCATGCGATCAGCGAATTCGACATTCGCGCGGGCAGCCGTGATGTGCGGGTCGGCAATATGTCGGGCGGCAACCAACAGAAACTGCTGCTGGCCAAGATCATGCTCTCTGAGCCGCGCATCCTGATCGTCGATGAACCCACACGCGGCATCGACATCGGCACCAAGCAGCAAATCTATGCCTTCCTGCGCAAACTGGCCGATCAGGGTCATGCGATCATCGTGATCACCTCTGAAATGCCCGAACTCATCGGCCTTGCCGACCGTGTGATGGTCATGCGGTTGGGCGAGGTCAGCGGCACGCTGAACGCGGGTGAAATCACGGAAGACGCGATTGTGCGCCTCTCGATGGGGCTGAGCGCCGAACAAATGCCGATGACGGCCTAAGGAAACCGAAGATGACAGATGTAACCACACCTCACACCAAAAGCTTCCGGATGCCGTCGATGTCCGTCCTCGGACCAATCATCGCGCTGATCGTCCTTTTGGTCATCGGCGCGCTGATGAACTCAAACTTCCTGAGTGCGGCGAATATCACCAACGTCCTCGCCCGCTCGGCCTTCATCGGGATCATCGCGGTGGGCATGACCTTTGTCATCACCGCCGGGGGGCTTGACCTCTCTGTCGGGTCGATGGCGGCCTTTATTGCGGGGCTGATGATCTTGGTGATGAACGCCGCCTTGCCAAGCCTCGGTGTCGGCGTGCCGATCATCCTGTTGGGGATGTTCACGGCCATCGTCGCGGGGCTATTGGCTGGCCTGTTGAACGGCTTTTTGATCACCGCCCTTGGCATTGAGGCCTTCATCGTCACGCTCGGGTCCATGGGCATCTACCGCTCGCTGGTGACGTGGCTGGCCGATGGCGGCACCCTGTCGCTCGATTTCGGGCTGCGCAGTTTCTACCGGCCCGTGTATTTCGACGGGATCCTCGGGATCAGTTGGCCGATCATCGTCTTTGCGCTGGCGGTTATCATCGGCGAAATCATCATGTCGCGCACCGTCTATGGCCGCCACTGCGCCGCCACGGGCTCTAACGAACATGTCGCGCATTATTCCAACGTGAACGTCAATCGCACCCGTCTGATCTCTTATGCCGCCTTGGGCATCTTGGTGGGCATCGCGACAATCATGTATGTGCCACGGCTCGGCTCGGCTTCGGCCTCGACCGGGGTGCTGTGGGAGCTGGAAGCCATCGCCGCCGTGATCATTGGCGGCACGGTATTGAAGGGCGGTTTTGGCCGGGTCTGGGGCACCGTCATCGGCGTGCTGATCCTGAGCCTCATCGGCAATATTCTGAACCTCACCGATTTCGTGTCGCCATATCTCAACGGGGCGATCCAAGGGATTATCATCATTCTCGCTGTGATCCTACAGCGCGAAAGGAAGACGGCGCTTTAAGCCGTAGTTGAACGCTTCATGGGAGGAGCAAAAATGACATTTACCAAAACATTTATTGCCACGGCGCTGGCCACGGCAGTCGGTACGGGCGCCTTTGCCCAAGAGACCAAGGTTATCGGCGTCTCGATCCCGGCGGCGACCCACGGCTGGGCGGGGGGCATGAACTTCCACGCCAAGGAAACCGTCGAGCGTCTGGAAGAGGTCTATCCCGATCTCGACTTCGTCCTCGCCACCGCGTCGGACCCCGGCAAACAGGTGAACGACATCGAAGACATGGTCGCCACACGCAACATCGACGCGCTGGTGGTGCTGCCGTTCGAATCCGATCCGCTGACCCCGCCGGTGCAGGCTGTGGCCGAAGGCGGTGCATGGGTGACGGTGGTCGACCGTGGTCTCTCGGTCGAGGGGATCCAAGACCTCTATGTTGCGGGTGACAACAGCGGCTTTGGCAAGGTCTCGGGTGAGTTCATGGCCCAGCAGATGCCCGACGGCGGTGATATCGTCGTGCTGCGCGGCATCCCCACCACCATCGACAACGAGCGTGTCGAGGGCTTCAACACAGCCATCGAAGGCTCTGGCATCAACGTGCTCGATATGGAGCACGGCAACTGGAACCGCGACGACAGCTTTACCGTGATGCAGGATTTCCTGTCGAAATACCCCAATATCGACGCGGTCTGGGCCTCGGATGATGACATGGCGATTGGCGTTCTGGCCGCGATTGAGGCCGCAGGGCGCGATGACGTGAAATTCGTGCTCGGCGGGGCTGGGATGAAAGAGATGATCAAGCGCACAGCCGATGGCGACGCGATGATCCCGGCCAATGTGACCTATCCGCCGTCGATGATCGCCACCGCGATTGAACTGACCGCCGTGGGCCTCACCTCCAACGCGCCGGTCTCGGGCACTTTCGTGATCGGCTCGGTGCTGGTGACGCAAGAGAACGCGATGGATTTCTACTATCCTGACAGCCCGTTCTAATGAACATCGCCACCGGCAGATTGCCGGTGGCATTTTCCCACTTGTGAAGTAATGAGTACCGCATGACCTATCTCGGCTTGGACCTAGGCACCTCGGGCGTCAAAGCGCTTTTGATCGACGAAGGTCAAAGGGCCTTGGCCGAGGGTCATGCCCCGTTGGAGGTTCAGCGCCCGCACCCGATGTGGAGCGAGCAGGACCCTCAATCATGGATCACCGCCTGCGAGGCCGCGATTGCGCAGGTCCGCGCTGCGGCCCCTGTGCACTTTGCAGCGCTGCGCGGCATTGCCGTGTCGGGCCAGATGCACGGGGCCACACTGCTTGACGCGAACGACCGGCCCCTGCGCCCGGCAATCTTGTGGAACGATGGCCGCGCCCACACCGAATGCGCGGAACTGGAGGAGCGTGCCGATTTTCGCGGGCTAGGCGGCAATATCGTCATGGCAGGTTTCACCGCGCCCAAGTTGCGGTGGGTGCAAAAGCATGAGCCTGAGGTTTTCGAACAGGTCCGCAAAGTTCTGTTGCCCAAGGATTATGTCGGCCTTTGGCTGACGGGCGAACACGTCTCGGAAATGTCCGACGCGGCGGGCACGCTTTGGCTGGATGTGGCCAAACGCGATTGGTCGGATGAGCTGCTGGCCGCGACGGACTTGACCCGCGATCACATGCCGCGCTTGGTTGAGGGCAGTGCGCGCGCGGGTGGGCTGCGGGCCGCGCTTGCCGCCGACTGGGGCGTCAGCAACGTCGCCGTTGCGGGGGGCGCGGGCGACAACGCGGCCACCGCCGTCGGGCTGGGGCTGGTGCAACCGGGGCAGGGGTTTTTGTCACTCGGCACGTCGGGCGTGCTTTTCACCGTGACCGACTGTTTCGCCAGCAACACCCAAAGCGCGGTGCATAGTTTCTGCCACGCCGTGCCCGAGACATGGCATCAGATGGGCGTGATCTTATCTGCCACGGATGCTTTGGCATGGCTGGGGCAGATCACGGGTCAAACTCCCGCAGCCTTGGCGGGCATGGTTAAGGGTGCGACCGAACCCTCTCCCATCACTTTCCTGCCCTATCTCTCAGGCGAACGCACGCCGCATAACGCGCCCGACGCCACCGGTGCCTTCCACGGGCTGCGCCGGGGGCATGGGTTGCCCGACATGGTGCAGTCAGTGATGGAGGGGGTCGGATTTGCCTTTGCCGATTGCTGTCGCGCACTGGAGCAATGTGGCTCCCTGCCAGAGCGTGTTTGCGTGGCGGGCGGGGGCAGCCAGTCAGAGACTTGGTTGCAGATGATCGCCGACATCACCGGGCTGACCCTCGACGTGCCGGAAAGCGGTGCGCAGGGGGCGGCGCTTGGCGCGGCACGACTGGCCATGCTGGGTAGCAGTGACGCGTCGCAGGCCGAGGTGATACACCCCCCAAAGATCCGCAAAAGCATCGCCCCGAACCCCGCGCTTGAAGGGGCCTATGCGAAAAGCTACGCGGCCTACCGACAGGCGTGGACGGGGGGTCAGACGCGCTGACCGCCAGATCATAATGATAGACAGAGCAAGGGGCGACCAATGGGGCCGCCCCGTCGTCGATCACATCCCCGCAATCACCTTGTCCAAGGTGGCGGGATAGTCGCGCACCCGCACCCCGGTGGCGTTGTAGATCGCATTGGTGATCGCCGCAGCCGCGCCGCAGATGCCCAACTCACCGATCCCTTTCGCCTGCAGCGGGTTCGCCCAATCGTCACGTTCCTCCAGCAGATCGACGGTCAGCTGCGGCACATCGGCGTTCACCGGAATGTGGTATTCCGCAAGGTTGTGGTTGGCCACATGCCCGTCGCGCGGATCAAAGGCCAACTCTTCGGTCAGCGCGATGCCGATGCCAAAGGTCATCCCGCCCAGACATTGCGAGCGCGCCGTCTTGGCATTCAGGATCCGCCCTGCGGCGAAAGTGCCGTGCATCCGCCGCACCCGCGTCTCGCCCGAGGCGGCATGCACCGCGACTTCTGCGAAATAGGCACCGAATGTCGCCTGCCGCACCGCCTCGGAAGTGTCGCCGGGCAGCACATGGCCAAGCTTCGCGATCTCATCGCCGTTCAGGATCTCGCTCAGGCTTCGGGTCTGATTGTCGAAAGTGACCATGCCATCTTTCAGCGTCAGGTCATTTTCGTCCACCTCCAGCCGCTCGGCCAATTGTTTGCGGATCGCCTCACAGGCCAGATAGACGGAGGTGCCGCTCGACGACGCGCCCCACGACCCGCCAGAGCCAGAGGCCGGAGGTAGGGTGGTATCGCCCAAGACCACATCCACGGCATCTCGCGGCAGGCCCATCATATCGCCCGCGATTTGCCCCAAGATCGCATAGGTGCCGGTGCCGATGTCGGTCATATCCGTCTCGACCCGCAGGCGGCCATCGGGCATCAGCGTCACGCGGGCTTGGCTCTCCATCAGCACGTTGATCCGCGCCGCCGAGGCCATGCCGTATCCGATCAGCCATTCGCCCTCACGCCGTTCCTTGATGCCGGGGCGGTCGGCCCAGCCAAAGGTCTCGGCCCCGCTGTCAAGCGCCTCACGGAAACGACGGGAAGAGAAGTCTTTGCCGCTTTCGGGGTCTTTTTCGGGGATGTTGCGGCGGCGCAGTTCGACCGGGTCCATGCCGATCTTGTCGGCCAGCTCATCCATCGCGCCCTCGAAAACGGTGACCCCCACCGCTTCGCCCGGCGCGCGGACAGAGCCTGCGCAGAGGCGGTGCACCCGTGCCAGATCCATCGACATCTTGCGGTTCGCCCCGGCATAGAGGAAATGCGAGGCTTGCAAAACCGGCTCGGCAAAGGTCTCTCCGGGCAGGTTGGACACGCGCGCGTCATGGCCCAGACCGGTCAACTTCCCCTCGGCATCGGCGGCAAGCCGCACACGCTGCGTGGTCTCTGACCTGCGCATCGTCGCCTCATAGACCTGTGGCCGTTGGAGGGCGACAGAAACCGGGCGGCCCACCTCTTTTGCCGCAATCGCCGCCGCGACCGCCTCGGGCGCGATCCCGAGTTTCGAGCCAAAGCCGCCGCCGACGTAAGGAGACAGGATGCGCAGCCGGTCGGGGTGAATGCCAAGCGCGTCCGACAGCTCATTGCGGTTGTACTTCAGCATCTGATAGCTGCCGCGCAGGGTCAGGTCATCGCCGTCCCACGACGCGATAGAGGCATGCGGCTCCATCGGGGAGCTGGAATGCGACGGGGTGGTATAGGTCACATCGACGGTAAATGCGGCCTCCTGCATCGCGCCATCCAGATCGCCCTGGTCCAGCGTTTTCGCCTCTTGCGGTTCAACCGCCGCCGTTGCGGGATCGACCGGCATGACCTCGCCGTTTTCAAGTTCCACCTTCAGCGATTGCGCCGCATGGCGGGCCTGTTCAAAACCTTCGGCAACCACAACCGCGATCAACTGCCCAAGATAGGAGGCGTGATCCGGCCCCTGAATCGGGGCTTTGTTCGCGGTGCCTTGGGCGGGGTTACGCAGCAGGCGTTCGTCTTGGATCACGGCCAAGACGCCCGGCATCTTCGCCACGTCATCCCGGTTGGCCAAAACCACGCGGCCACTGTTGCCCGGGGCGCGGACCATCACGCCATGCACCATCCCGTCGACCTGCCATTCGTTGGCATAGGTCGCCGTGCCGGTAACTTTCAGCGGCCCCTCCGGGCGGTCAAGCGGCGCACCTACAAGACCCTGCGCCATATCATCGAGCCTGCGGGCGGTGGCGGGCGCGTCCATTTTGAATTGCTCGGTCATTGCTGGGCCTCCGCGGTAAGTTCGCTTAGCACCGACACCAGCGTGCGGCGGGCGAGGGGGATTTTGAAATCATTCGCGCCATAGCCTTTGGCCTCGGCCAGCAGCAGGTCGGCGGCTTTGTTGAACAGGTCTTCCGATGGCGCTTCACCGGTCAGCAGGTCCTCAACCTCAACATTGCGCCAAGGTTTCGGTGCCAGCCCGCCAAAGGCCAGATCGGCGCGGGTGATGCGCCCGTCTTCGATATCAACGATCCCTGCGACCGAGACCAGCGCGAAGGCATAAGAGGCCCGATCCCGCACTTTGCGGTAGGTCTGTTTGCCCTCGACGGGCGCGGGCAAGACCACAGCGGTGATCAACTCGCCCGCTTCAAGAACGGTCTCTTGATCGGGGCGGTCTCCCGGCAGAAGATAGAGATCATCCAGCGTCAGGCGGCGCGTGCTCCCGTCTTCTTTCAGCGTTTCCACCTCGGCCCCGAGGGCGCGCATGGCCACGGCCATGTCGCTGGGATGGGTGGCGATGCAATGCTCCGACGTGCCCAGCACGGCGAGGATGCGGTTAAACCCGTCTTTCGCCGAACAGCCCGTGCCCGGCTCACGTTTGTTGCAGGGCATGGCGCGGTCGTAGAAATACAGACACCGCGTGCGTTGCAGCAGATTGCCCCCCGTCGTCGCCTTGTTGCGCAGCTGCCCGCTAGCCCCGGCCAGCAACGCGCGGCTCAACACTGGCCAGCCTTCGCGCACGCGGGCGTCATTGGCCAGATCGCTGTTGGTCACCAAGGCCCCGATGCGCAGCCCGCCTTCGTCGGTCGCTTCGATTTCGGCAAGGTCCAGACGGTTGATGTCAATCAGCGCCTCGGGGGTCATGACCTCTAGTTTCATCAGGTCCAAAAGGTTGGTGCCCCCGGCGATGAAAGTGCCACCGCCCGCCGCTTGGCGCGCTGCGGCTTCTGTGTTTTCGGCGCGGGTATAGTCAAAAGGTCTCATGCGTTTTCTCCCGCGGCTTTGCGGATCGCCTCGACGATATTGGGATAGGCCGAGCAACGGCAGAGGTTGCCGCTCATCCGTTCCGAGATTTCTTCGGCCGTTAGGTCGGCCTTGCCGCTCAGATCATCGGTCACATGGCTGGGCCACCCGTTTGAGATTTCTTCAAGCATCGCGGTGGCCGAGCAGATCTGACCGGGGGTGCAATAGCCGCACTGAAACCCGTCTTCGCTGACAAAAGCCTCTTGCAGCGGGCTGAGGTTGCCGGGCTGGCCGATGCCTTCGATCGTCGTGACTTCATCACCGTCATGCATACAGGCCAACGTCAGGCAGGCGTTGATCCGGCGTCCGTTCACCATCACCGTGCAGGCGCCGCATTGCCCGTGATCGCAGCCTTTTTTGCTGCCGGTCAGTCCAAGGTGGTGGCGTAACGCATCCAAAAGCGTTGTGCGGGGATCAAGATCCAGCCGCTGCTCGGTGCCATTAATGGTCAATTTCGTTTCCACGGCAAATTCCTTTGGCTAAATGGGGGCGGATGGGCAAAACCCTCCAGCTATCGGCTGCGTCGGGACGTAGGGCGGCGAAGTTGGGCGGCAAGCGGTTGGGCGCGGCGGAAGCGGAAGCCTCGCCGTTCGCGGTTCTAAATTACATAATGATGATTACAAGTGCAACGTCTGCCGATTGGTGGATTCACAAACGAAGTGCAAAATATGTACGAATACAGAGAGTTGCATGGAGTATGAAGAATGGGAACCCACTACTGT
>VMHT01136235.1_pt1 | contig 31114 bp, 36 predicted proteins | sample 4693611 | NCBI WGS metagenome assembly VMHT01 (sample SAMN12280063, study PRJNA550983) | marine metagenome | isolation source: seawater sampled from same location over 5 years 0.02-0.2 micron viral filtrate | place: USA: collected off the coast of southern California halfway between the port... ... | reverse complement strand
TTGCGGCATTAACCATATCGCGGCCAATCAGCGCGTCGCCGCGACCGGGTGCAATGGCATCAAGGTCAAAGGCGCGGATGCGCTCCAGCGTGTCGGGCCAGTCGTGGAAATGCCCATCGCCGCAGTAGCAGGCGGAGTGGTATTCGACGATGTCACCGGTGAACATGACGTTCTGATCGGGCACATAGATCACCGCATCCCCCGCCGTATGGGCGCGGCCCAACTGCATGATATCGACCCGGCGCTTGCCGAGATAGACGCTCATCCGGCCGTTAAAGGTGGTGGTGGGATAGGTCAGGCCGGGGATGCTCTCGTGGCCTTCAAACAGGCGGGGGAAGCGTTCAAATTCGCTGTCCCAATCTTCTTGGCCGCGCTCGGCGACCATGGCGCGGGCTTTCTCGGACATGATGATTTGCTGCGCGCCAAAGGCCGAGGCCCCGAGCACGCGCACCGCGTGGTAGTGGGTCAGCACCACATGGCTGATCGGTTTGTCGGTGACCGAGCGGACGCATTCGATGACCTTATTCGCCAGACGCGGTGTGGCCTGCGCTTCGATGATCATCACGCTGTCGTCGCCGATGATGACGCCAGAGTTCGGATCGCCCTCGGCGGTGAAGGCGTAAAGTCCCTCGCCCACCTCGGTGAAGGAGATTTCCTTTTCGGTCATGTCGCCTTGGGATGCGAATTGCTTGGCCATGTGATGTCCTTCTGTCTTGGTTCGTCTGCGCGGTTGCGCGGCCTGTTCAGGAAAAGTCGATTGCCGGGCGGATTTTGCCGGTGCAACTGCCGAAACCCACGCGAAAGCCGTCGCCCTGCGCATGCCCGGTGAGGGTCAGCGTGTCGCCGTCTTCGACAAAGCTGCGGCTGCTGCCGTCTGCGAGGGTGATCGGCTCTTTGCCGCCCCATGACAGTTCCAGCAGCGAACCACGTTGTGATTTTTCAGGGCCGGAGATGGTGCCTGAGCCCAGCAGATCGCCCGCATTCATCGCGCAGCCCGAAGAGGCGTGATGGGTCAACTGCTGCGCGGCGGAGTAATACATCTCGCTGTAGTTTGTGCGGGCGATTTCTTCGGCTCCGCCCCCCTCGGGCTGGAGCAGCACCGACAGGTCAATGTCATAGAGGCCGGGTTTGGTTTCGCGCAGGTAGGGCAAGAGGTCCTTTTCGCGCTCAGGTGTCGAGGTGCGGAACGGCTCAAGCGCGTCGCGGGTCACGATCCAAGGAGAGATCGACGTGGCAAATGCCTTGGCCTGAAACGGGCCGAGGGGTTGGTATTCCCACGCCTGAATATCCCGCGCTGACCAGTCGTTGAGCAGCACATAGCCAAAGATCATCTCATCCGCCTCGTCGATGCTGACGGGCTGGCCCATCTCGGTCGAAGTGCCGACGATCGCGCCCATCTCAAGCTCGATATCCAGCCGCTGGCAGGGGCCAAAATGCGGCGCATCGGCGTCTGGGGCTTTTAGCTGGCCATTGGGGCGGGTGATCTCGGTCCCCGAAACGACGACGGTAGAAGCGCGGCCATTGTAGCCGATGGGGATGTGCAGCCAGTTCGGCGGCAGGGCGTTTTCGGCCCCGCGAAACATCGTGCCGACATTGGTCGCGTGATGCTTGCCCGCGTAGAAATCCGTGTATTCCGAGACCATCATCGGCATGTGCAGCCGCGCTTCGTCCATCGGCACCAGATGCGGCGCGACGGCGGCCTGATCCGGGGCATCGGCGCAGAGCAATTCCACCAGCCGCGCCCGCAGGGAGGCCCATGCCGCAGGGCCGAGGTCCATCACATCGTTCCAATAGGGCACATCGAACACCGGCTCTTCGGCGAGGGTGATTAGCCCCTCTTCCTCCAAAGCCGCCATGTCGAGGATCTGATCGCCAATCGCCACGCCACAGCGCGCTTCCAGCCGATTGGTCGTGAAAACACCGTAGGGCAGATTGTTGAGGGGGAAATCGGTATCGGCGCTGTTGGCGCTTTCCACCCAAGAGGTCATCAGGGTCATGTCGGTCCTTTCAGGGGGCAGGCGGGCTTACTTCTTGCCAGGTGTGCCGTCGAATTTCTTCTCAAGGCTCTCCCAGCAGTCGATGTAATCGTCCTGCAGGGGTGCTTCTTTGGCGGCGAATTCGGTCAGATGCTGCGGGAAGCGGGTCTCGAACATGAAGGACATTGTGTTGTCGAGCTTATGCGGCGCAAGCTCGGCGTTTGACGCCCCTTCGAACGCATTCCGGTCCGGCCCATGCGGCAGCATCATGTTGTGCAGGGACATCCCGCCGGGGATGAACCCCTTGGGCTTGGCGTCATACTGACCGTGGATATTGCCCATCAGCTCAGACATGATGTTTTTATGATACCACGGCGGGCGGAAGGTATCTTCGGCCACCATCCAACGGTCGCGGAACAGCACGAAGTCGATGTTGGCGGTGCCTTCGACGCCCGAAGGCGCAGTCAGGACGGTAAAGATCGACGGGTCCGGGTGGTCGAACAGCACCGCGCCCACGGGGCAATAGGTGTTGAGGTCGTATTTCACCGGGGCGTAGTTGCCATGCCATGCCACCACGTCGAGCGGCGAATGCCCGATCTTGGTCTCATGGAACTGGCCGCACCATTTGATCGTCACGGTCGAGGGCGCCTCGCGGTCTTCAAACGCCGCCACGGGGGTCTTGAAATCGCGCGGGTTCGCCATGCAGTTCGCGCCAATCGGGCCGCGTGCTGGCAGGTGGAACTTCTGGCCATAGTTCTCACAAACAAACCCCCGCGCCGGCCCCTCCAGCACTTCGACACGGTAGACCAGCCCACGCGGGATGATGGCGATCTCTTGGGGGGCGATGTCCATCACGCCCAACTCGGTGCAAAAGCGCAGCGTGCCTTCCTGCGGGACGATCAGCAGCTCGCTGTCGGCGGAATAAAAATAGCTGTCCACCATGCTCTCGGTGACCAGATAGATATGGCTCGCCATGCCGATCTGCGTGTTCACATCCCCCGCCGTGGTCATGGTGCGCATGCCGGTAAGCCACGTCAGCGGCGCGTCGGAATGCGGCACCGGATCCCAGCGGTATTGGCCAAGGCTGGTCACATCCTGCGGCTGATGCGGGGCGGATTTCCAATAGGGCAGATCGATCCGCTCATACCGCGACGAGTGTTTGACCGAGGGCCGGATGCGGTAGCACCACGTGCGCTCGTTCTGATGAGACGGCGCGGTAAAAGCGGTGCCCGAAAGCTGTTCGCCATAGAGGCCGTAGTTGCATTTCTGCGGGGAGTTCATGCCCTGCGGCAGCGCGCCGGGCAGGGCCTCCGTCTCGAAATCATTGCCAAAACCGGGCATATAGCCCGGATGCGTGCCCGAGGTGGTGGCCGCGGTTGTCATCGTTGATGGCTTTGATTGGCTGGTCATCTGTGCCCCCTTGCAGAATCTGTTGCAACGGTAATAGTTGTATTTGTAACTAACAAGCGGCGTGATATGGAAACCGACAAATTCGATTTGCAACAGTTCCTGCCCTATCTTCTGAACCAAGCGGCAGAAGCGTCTTCGCTGGAGTTTCAGCAGATCTATAAAGACCGCTACGGGATGTTGCGCACAGAGTGGCGGGTGCTGTTTCATCTTGGCCTTTATGGCCGTCTCACCGCGAGTGACATCGGCCAGCGGGCGCGGATGCATAAAACCAAAATCAGCCGCGCTGTGCATCGTTTGAATGAGCGCCGCTTTGTTGACCGCACCCGCAATGAGGATGACCGCCGGGTCGAATATCTATCGCTGACCCGGCAGGGCCAAGCGGCCTATGACGATCTGCGCGCCGTGGCACGGCGCTATGATGCGGCATTGATGGATGCGCTTGACCCCGCCGAGGCCGATGTGCTGCGTCGGGCGTTGCTCAAGCTGTCAGGAGCGGGACCGGGGGGCTTTACTTAAGCAGCGGAAAGCGCCACCGATGGCGCATGACTGATCAAACCAAAGGCCTCCTGCTCACCTTTTTCGGGGTGATGTGCATCGTTCCCGAAGCGCTTTTCGTGCGCGTCATCGACGCGCCGATGCTGACGCTGGCGTTCTGGAAAGTGACCCTCGTTGGATTGGCGATTGGCACAGGGTTGCTACTGGCCCAAGGCACCGCGCCCTTCCGCGCCCTGCGCCGCGCGGGGTGGGCCAGCGCGATTTACGTCGGCGGCGTGGCCTGCGCCGGGGTCGGCTTTGTGCTGGCTGTGCGCCTGACCTCGGTGGCGAATGTGGTGTTTATTCTCGCCTCATTGCCCGTCTTCGCGGCGATCTACAGCAAGGTGTTTTTGGGTGAGCCGATTAGCCGACGCATGTTCTTTACCATCGCGGCGGTGTTGGCCGGACTTGCCGTGATTGCCATTGGCTCGGGCGAGACCGAAAATGCCTCGCGCGCGGGGGACCTGTTGGCGCTGTCGATCTCGGCGATCTTTGCCGGTGCGCTGACTGCGGCGCGCCACGCGCGCGCGGTGTCGATGGTGCCGGCGGTTGCGCTGGCCTATCTGCTGGCCGGGGCGGTCCTGCTGCCGGTGGCGCAGCCCCTGCAAATGCCCGCCGCAGAACTGCCGCAGATGCTGCTCTACGCGGTCTTTATGGCCGCCAGCGCGGGGCTCATCGCGCTCGGGCCGCGCTATATCTCAAGCGCGGAAGTCGGTCTGCTGGTCTTGTTGGAATCCGTGCTTGCCCCGCTGCTGGTCTGGGCGGTGCTGGGCGAAGATCCGGGCGTCTACGCGCTGATCGGCGGCGGCATCGTCGTGGGCGCGCTGTTCCTGTCGAACCTCATTGCCCTGTCACGCCGCCGCCGTGTCGTGCCGCCGCTGCCTCATCACTAACTTCAAAAGTCGGGGGTGACGCCCGGCAGGTCCAACGCCTTGATCAATTCGCGCAGTTCCTGCCGCGCAGCGATGTTGGAGATATTGAGCTGTTTCACCCCGATATCTTTGAGGTCCAGCAGCGTTAGGCCGCGCGGAAAAAGCTCCCGAAAGATCACCCGCTCATTGAACCCCGGTGCGGTGCGAAAGCCGATCCGCTTGCTGAGATTGCCAATCGCCCGCTCCATCTTTTCTTTGTTCACCATCCGCTGCGCACCCAGACGGTTGCGCACCACGACCCAGTCAATCGCCGAAAGCCCGGCCTGTGCGCGCAGCTGCCGCGCATTCCAAACCATCTCGGAATAGACCGACGGCCCGGTGATTTTTTCCCCATTGGCATCGATATGGGCCAAGAGGTCAAAGTCGATGAAACTGTCGTTAAGCGGGGTGATCAGCGTGTCCGCCAGCGAATGCGCGACCTGGCTCAACCGGGTATGAGAGCCGGGACAGTCGATCAGAATGAAATCATTATCCGGCTCTAACTCCGCCACCGCCGCGCTGATGCGGTGGTCATACATGTTCTCGCCGGGGCGCAGGCTGCTGGCCTCCACATCCGGCAATTCGCAAAGCGTCGGACTGGCAAGCGTCAGACCGGACTCGCGCATGAAATCACGGCGGTTCTCGATATAGCGGCCAAAGGTCCGCTGCCGCAGGTCGAGGTCCAGCCCGCTGACCTTATGGCCAAGGCGCGCCAAGGCCGTCGCCACATGCATGGAAACGGTCGATTTGCCCGCGCCGCCTTTTTCGTTACCGACGACGATTATATGCGCCATACTGCTGTCCCTTCGCGCCTGCCCTTCAAAGCAGGATATTGTTGAGCCGCACTATATGTAGGGTTCTCCGCTTTGGAAAGTGGCGAGGCGGCTTGTTCAGCCCGACCGTGGCAGCGCTGCCGCGTTTGGACAACAGAGGGATTTGCCTTATTTTCACCATCTAAGGCGCAGTGTAACACCGCGCCTTACCGCCCTGACTGGCGGTCCAAGTAACCGTTCAATCAAGGCCCCCTTATGGCAGATCACAACCCCGGCACATCCAGCAGTTCAAAACCGACGACCGCGCGCGGCGTGCTGCCCTCTTTGGGCGCAGTGATCGCGGAATTCGCGCTTGTCTGCCTGCTGGTGGCTCTGGTGCCGGTCACGGTTTACCTTGATACAGCCGTTCTGGGCGATGGCGTCTCCGAAGACTCGCTGACAGAACATCTGCACAATACTTTCCTCGCTATTGCGGCTGCCATCTTCATGCTGGGCGCTTACAAACATGTGGGCATGCGGGGGTACCTCACACTGGTGGCCACGCTCTTCGCCTGCATGTTCCTGCGCGAATATGACGCCGCGCTCGACCGTATCCAGCACGGGTTCTGGATTTACCCCGCCCTCGTGACACTGGCCGTGGGCAGCTTCATCGCATGGCGCAACCGCGGTACAACGCTCCTGCCGATGCTGCACCATCTGCAAACCCGCTCTGCCACCTTTGTCTATATCGGTGTGGTGCTGCTGCTCTTTTTCTCGCGGACCTTCGGCACCGGCTCCCTGTGGGAGGCCGTTATGGGCGCCGCCTATGACCCCCAAGTCAAAACCACCGTCCAAGAAGGCACCGAGCTGCTCGCCTACCTGCTGATCGCCTACGGTGCGGTGCTTTCGCACCTGCACGGCTACGGCACCCAAGCCGCCCTCCAAGAGCGCCGCCTCTAACCCCATCAGCCTATCTGCGCGCCGGCGTCCACCGATGCGCAGCCCTCCCTCATTTCATCCTTTTAAAAATACCGCCGCACCGCCTGCCAAATACGCCCGGTCCCGGCCCCATCACCCCCAAACGCAAAAGGCGCGACCCATAGGGGCCGCGCCTTTGCATTCGCAATGTAGGGTAGGCTTAGAAGCCCAGACCTGCATATTTGTTCTTGAACTTCGACACACGGCCGCCGGTGTCCATGATGCGGCCAGTGCCGCCGGTCCACGCGGGGTGCACGGAAGGGTCGATGTCGAGCGACAGCTGGTCGCCTTCTTTGCCCCATGTCGATTTCATTTCCACAACGGTGCCGTCGGTCATCTTGACGTTGATGATGTGGTATTCGGGATGTGTATCGGTTTTCATCGACCAGTCCTTTATGCGTTCGCGCGGGGCTTGTAGTGAGCGTTTTCGACGATCCGTGCGGATTTGCCGCGACGGCTGCGCAGGTAGTACAGCTTGGCGCGACGCACGCGGCCACGGCGTACAACGGTGATGCTGTCGATGTTGGTCGAATGCAGGGGGAACACACGTTCCACGCCTTCGCCAAAGGAAATCTTGCGCACGGTGAAAGACCCGGCAATGCCGTGGCCGTTCTTGCGCGAAATGCAGACGCCTTCGTAGTTCTGCACACGGGTGCGGGTGCCTTCGGTGACTTTAAAGCCAACGCGAACGGTATCACCGGCACGGAAGTCGGGGATCTCTTTCCCCAGCTCGGCGACTTGTTCCGCCTCGATCTCTGCGATCAGGTTCATCTGACCTATCTCCTATGATGTTCGCGGTATTCCACGAAATTATGTCGCGACCCAGAGCTTCGGGTTCTATCGGGCAGCGCCGGGATCGTTTCCGATCATGGCCCCCCGCCGGAGGTATCGTCGTCATTGCTTTATTCGCTTGCGCCGTAACGCAAAGCACCGGAGCCGCCAAAGCGATTCCGGATGCGCGGGGTATAGGGGGCAATCGCTAAAGGATCAAGGGGGCTCTCGCCGCCTTGATCCCCAGTTTTGTAGCTCAGCGCGTCAGGCCAGCGCAATCACGCCCAAGACAACGAGCAGGAAAAGCACCAGCACGATGCCGATCAGCACTTTTGCCCCGGTCATCGCAGCCCCCGACACACGGCCAAAGCCCAAGAGAGCCGCCACAGCGGCGACGATCAGCAGAATGAGAATCAGCTCAAGCATTTGGTTTCTCCCTCCAATATGGGGGATCAACGCGCCGCGCGAGGGCGGGTTCCCTAGGGGTGGCTTGCTTAGTCTTTGCCCTCAAACGCGGCCCACATGTCTGGGCGGCGTTTGCGGGTCAGGTCTTCGGCCTGCGCTTGCCGCCATTTTGCGATCTCGCCATGGTTGCCCGACATCAGCACAGGGGGGATGTCGCGCCCCTCCCATGTGGCGGGGCGGGTGTATTGCGGGTGTTCCAACAGCCCCGAGGCGTGGCTTTCCTCTTCGATGCTGTCGGCATTGCCCAGCACGCCGGGCAAAAGGCGCACGGTGGCGTCGATCATCGCTTGGGCCGCCAGTTCGCCGCCCGTCATGACGAAATCGCCCAAGCTGACCTCGGTAATGCCGAAATGTTCGATCACCCGCTCATCGACCCCTTCAAACCGCCCGCAGAGCATCGTCACCCCTGCGCAGCTTGCCAGATCGCGCGCCATGGCCTGATCGAACCGACGCCCGCGCGGCGACATATAAAGGATTGGCCAGCGCCCATGTGCATGGCTTTGCGCGCGGGCAAGTGCGGGGCCGACAACATCGGCGCGCATCACCATGCCCGCCCCGCCGCCCGCGGGGGTGTCGTCGACATTGCGGTGTTTGCCAATGCCAAAATCGCGCAGGTCGTGGGTGTGCAGCTGCCAGCGGCCTTCGTGCAGTGCCTTTCCGGTCAGGCTCGCCCCCAGCACGCCGGGGAATAGATCGGGAAACAGCGTAACGATCCGCGCCTGCCAGACATCAGCGTAATCGGGCGTATCTTGCATCAGGGCACGAGGTTTCAGACTGGGGCGTGCGCTTTGGCGTCCGTGGGAGCGGGTGGGTTTCATGCGGTTCCTGCCTGTGTCAGTAGGGCGGTCTTGGCGCGGCGGCGCGCCTGAGGGTCATCGGCGTGTCGGCGGTTGGCGTCAAGCAGAGCCTGCAAGAGTTCCGCAGGCAAGCGTCGGTTCTCGGGCGGTGGCAGGGTTAACTGCTTCAAAAGGTCTTGCGGTAGCTCACATAGGTCGAGGAGCGGAGTCGCAGGCCCGAGCGGCAGATCGCGGCAATCCTCCAGCCGTGTTTGGTGTACCGGGCAGGGAAGGCGGCGGGTGATCTCTTGAACCATCGCGTTCAAGTCCGACGAAGGGGCATAGCGGGCAGTAAAGTCAGCAAGGTCGAGCGTCATCGACGAGGCTTTGACATGCTCCCAATAGGCCGAGGCGATCCAGTCCGCCGGGGCTCGGGTGGAGAGGTAGACCATGATCTCTGCCCGGGGAAAGCACTGGCGCAGGCTGCGGGTGAAGCTGTCCAACAACTCGGGCGCGGCGCTGTAATCGGCCAGATCGCCCCGGCCCGGCAGGTGACCGGCTAGTTCCTCAGCCGAGAGGATCAGCGTGCGGCGCGGCATCTGGGGCAGGCCGTCGAGCAGGGTCTCGAACCGATGTTCCGCTTTCAACAGCGTGAGCGGATCGCGCCATGTGGAATAGCCGCGCGTGGCGTGCAGCAGGTCTTTCATATGCCAGCGCAAGCGCAGCGCGACATGGGGTTTCAAGGCGGTGCGGTTTGCGCGCAATGTGGCCTGAAGGGAACTGGTCCCGGTCTTGTGAAAGCCGGGATGCAGGATGATCCGGCGGGGCATCATCCGGCTCCGGTCTCAGCCATCCGTACCATCCGGCAGCACGCCCAAGGGCGGGTCGGCGACGATCCGGCCCGAGGCAAGATCGACGGTCGGCACGGCGGCCTTGGTGAAGGGCAGGAAGGTGGTGGCCGAGGTGCCCGCCAATTGCAGTTCCAGCAGGTCGTCCGCCCCGTGGTTCTGCACCGTTTTCACGCGGCCCAGCAGCGCGCCACCGGTGTCATAGACCTCAAGCCCGATGAGATCGGCGTGGTAGAACTCATCATCCGGCAGGCCGGGCAGTTGGTCGCGCGCGGCAAAGAGAGAGACACCGCGCATGTCGTCGGCCTCTTCCTTGGTGGTGATCTCGGCGATGCGGGCGGCAAAGCCGTTCTTGACCGGGTGCAGCAGAGCAAGGGTGAAGGTCCGGCTGCCATCCTCGGTGCTTAGCGGGCGGTAGTCTTCAATGTCTTCGGGCACGGCACAGTAGCTTTTCACGCGCACTTCGCCGCGCACGCCGTAAGCGCCCGCGATGGCGCCGACGCAGATCAGGTCTTGGTCACTCATTGCAACAACTCCGAATTGACACAGATCGTCCCGGTCCATCCTCCGGCCCCGGCCTTGCATTCGTCCTGCATTAACTGCCGATCATAACGGATGCCAAGGACAAAGCCGAGCACCAGCACGGCCAGAAGGAACAGTAGTTTTCTCATTAACGGGTCTCGATCTTCAGGCTTGGGGCGCGGGTCTCCCAGCCCTTGGTTTCCAGTTCCGGCGTCAGGCTGTTGTCTTCGGGCCAGCCCATGCAAAGATAGGCCACCAGCGACCAGTCCCTTGGAACGGCAAGATCACGGTTCAGCCGCGCAGGGTCAAGCACGGAAACCCAGCCCAGCCCAAGGCCATGGGCGCGGGCGGTGAGCCATAGATAGTTGATCGCACCCACCACGGAATAGCGGCGCATCTCGGGCATTGTCCCGGCACCAAGGCCACTGCCCTTGTCGGTGCTTTCATCACAGTAAATCGCCAGTTGCTCGGGCGCTTCGCTCATGCCCGAGAGCTTGAGCCCGGCATAATGCGCGGCCTTCTCGCCGTCATATCCGGCAAGGGCGCGGGCATTGGCTGTTTCGAAATTCTCAAGCGCGGCTCGGCGCGCGGTGTCAGATTGCACGCGGATGATCCGCCACGGTTCCGACAGGCCCACAGAGGGGGCGAGGGTGAAGCTGTCGAGGCAGGTTTGCACCAGTGCCTCGTCCAGCGGGTCTGTGCGAAAGCGGCGCACATCGCGCCGCCATCGCATCAGGTCGTGCAGCCCGGCACGGAAGTCTTCAGAGAATGCATCCATGCCGGGCGCTCGCGGCTTATTCTGCGGAAGCTTCTTCGGCAGGGGCGTTGGCAGCTTCGGCAGCGGCAGCGGCTTTGTCGGCCTTTTCCTGCACGCGCTCTTGAGCTTTCTTGCCCGGTGCGCCCTTCTTGGGGTTGTTACGCTCGGTCTTTTCGCGAACGCCAGCGGCTTCCAGCATACGTGTCACACGCTCGGTCGGCTGGGCGCCTTTGGCGATCCATGCTTCGATCTTTTCAACGTCCATTTTCACGCGGTCTTCGCTGTCTTTCGGCAGCAGCGGGTTGTATGTGCCCAGCTTCTCGATGAAGCGGCCGTCGCGCGGCATGCGGCTGTCGGCTGCAACGATACGGTAGAAGGGGCGCTTTTTGGAGCCGCCGCGGGCGAGACGAATTTTCATGGCCATGATGAGTAGTCCTTTGAGTTGGTAAGCAAGAAGGGGCTGCGCCCTGTCTTACGATTGGTGGCTTTTGTGGTGCTGAATGACTTCAGCGATGATGAAGTTCAGGAACTTCTTGGCGAATTCGGGGTCGAGGTCGGCCTCTTTCGCCAAATCTTCGAGCCGTGCGATCTGGGCCGCTTCGCGGGCTGGATCGGACGGGGGAAGGTCGTGTGTGGCCTTGAGTTTCCCCACGGCCTGTGTGTGTTTGAACCGCTCGCCCAGTGTATAGACGAGGATCGCGTCGAGCCGGTCGATCGAGGCGCGATGCCCCTTCAACAGCTCGGCGGCGCGGCTGGCGGTATCTGTGGTGGTGTCGGTCATTTCTTTTTCCCGAAACCGCTGAGGCCGCCGGGCAGGCCCATGCCGCCGCCGCCCATGCCGCCCAGACCGCCGGGCAGCTTGCCGCCCATCTGCTTGGCCGCCGCTTCCAGCGCCTTGGGGTCCATCTGGCTTGGGTCCATGCCGCCGGGCATACCGCCTTTGCCCATCATGCCCTTCATGGCTTGCTTGAGCATGCCGCCTTTGCCCATTTTGCCCATCTTCTTCATCATGTCGGACATCTGGCGGTGCATCTTCATCAGCTTGTTGAGGTCAGAGACCTCCATGCCGGCACCGCGTGCGATACGCTTCTTGCGGCTGGCTTGCAGCAGGGCAGGGTTGGCGCGCTCTTTCTTGGTCATCGACTGAATGAGGGCGATCTGCTGCTTGAGGATCTTATCGTCGAAACCGGCGTCTTCGACCTGTTTCGCCATTTTCCCCATGCCGGGCATCATGCCCATCATGCCCTGCATGCCGCCCATCTTGATCATCTGTTCAAGCTGCATCTTGAGGTCGTTCATATTGAACTGACCCTTCGCCATGCGCTTCATCATCTTCTCGGCCTGTTCGGCCTCGATGGTTTCTTGGGCCTTTTCGACCAGCGCGACGATGTCGCCCATGCCAAGGATGCGGCCCGCGATGCGCTCAGGCTCGAAGGTTTCGAGCGCGTCCATCTTTTCGCCCAGACCGACGAATTTGATCGGCTTGCCCGTCACGGCACGCATCGAGAGCGCCGCACCGCCACGGCCATCGCCGTCCATCCGGGTCAGGACGACACCGGTGATGCCGATACGCTCGTCAAAGTTCTCGGCGGTGTGCACGGCGTCTTGGCCGGTCAGGCCGTCGACGACCAGCAATGTTTCACGTGGATTGGCCACGTCGCGCACGGCTTTGACCTGCTGCATCAACTCTTCGTCGATGGACAGGCGGCCCGCGGTGTCGAGCATATAGACGTCATAGCCGCCCAAGCCCGCCTGCGTTTTGGCGCGTTTTGCGATTTGCACGGGGCTTTCGCCTTTGACGATCGGCAGCGTGTCGACGCCGATCTGCGTGCCGAGGATGGCAAGCTGCTCCATCGCTGCCGGGCGGTTCACGTCGAGCGAGGCCATCAGCACGCGCTTGCCGTCACGCTCCTTCAAGCGTTTGGCGAGCTTCGCGGTGGAGGTGGTTTTACCGCCGCCCTGCAGACCGACCATCAGGATCGGGGCGGGCGGGCTGTCGATTTTCAGCGCGCCGGGCTCGCCTTCGCCTTTCAGCACGTCGATCAGCGCGTCATGGACGATTTTCACGACCTGCTGGCCGGGCGTGACCGATTTGGTCACCGCTTGGCCGGTCGCCTTGTCCTGTACCGCTTTGACAAAATCACGCGCCACGGGCAGCGAAACGTCAGCCTCCAGCAGGGCGACGCGCACTTCACGCAGGGCGGTTTTGACATCTTCGTCGCTGAGCGCGCCTTGTTTGGTCAGGCGGTCAAAGACACCAGAGAGCCGTTCGCTGAGATTTTCAAACATGGGCACAGGGCCTTTCGGGTCGGTTGCACTTGCCCCTACTTAAGGACGCGCGCGAAAATGCACAAATGCCCCAGTGGGCGCAACGCGCTGACTGGGGGCGATCCCGACGCCATGCCGGGACCGGAAGGCAATGCTTCCGGAGATTGAGGGGCGTTTACGCGCTGGCGCGGCGTGAGTCAAGCCGGGCAGGGCGGGCGGCAAAAGCTAGCCCAAGCAAAAGCCGCGCCCCGGTGATGGGACGCGGCTGTTTCTGAGCGTGAGGCTGCTTAGGCCGCGTCGCGCAGCGCGTCGATCTGGGCGTTGGCGCGGGCGATGGTGCCTTCGGCGTCCATGGCCAATTGGTCCGCCGCGACAAAGGTCACGTCGGTGATGCCCAAGAACCCCAGCACGAAGCGCAGGTAGCCACTGGCGAAATCGGCGGCGGAATCGATGCCGGTGCCGCCAGAGGCGAAGGCGACGATGACGCGCTTGTTCTCAAGCAGGCCAACGGGGCCGTCTGCCGTGTAGTTAAAGGTCACCCCGACGCGGGCGATCAGGTCGATCCACGCTTTCAGCGAGGCGGGGATGGTGAAGTTATAGATCGGCGCGCTGATGACGATTGTATCGGCGGCTTGGACCTCGGCGACCAGCGCGTCGGACAGGGCGAGGGCTTCTTGATCCAAGGTGCTGCGCTCGTCGGCGGGTTTCACGCGGGCGCTGGCCCATGTGGAATCGATCAGCGGCAGGGGCTCAATGGCGATGTCGCGGGTAACCACATCGCTGTCACCAAGGGTTGAGATGATGCGGTCTGTCAGCTTACGGGTGACAGAGTTCTCGCGGTTCACGGATGTTTCGATACGCAGGGTGGCCATTTGGCGGCTCCTTGTTCCAAGGGTCAATCTGATGACATGGAATTGGGCATTGTGCTCCCGAACGCAACTGCCAGAATGAACGTGACCATGTTCGTAAATGCACAAGTCAGGAAGGCAGGGTGAACCATGGACAATTGGGATGAGATCAGGACGGCCTATCAGGTCGCGCAACTTGGCACCGTCAGCGGCGCGGCAGAGGTGTTGGGCGTGCATCATGCCACCGTTATCCGCCATATCGATGCCTTGGAGGGGCGGCTTGGCGTGAAGTTGTTCCAGCGTCACGCGCGCGGTTATACGGCGACCGAGGCGGGCGAGGATCTTCTGCGGGTGGCGCGGGCCACGGACGATCAGTTCAGCCAGTTGGCCGGGCGGATCAAGGGGCGTGGCAGTGATGTGTCGGGCGAATTGGTGATCACATCGCTTGATTTCCTTGCCCCGCAGCTGGCGCCATTGTTGACTGAGTTCCAGCGCCAGAACCCTGAGTTGGTCGTGCGTTACCTGATCGGAGATCGCCTGTTCCGGCTGGAGTATGGTGAGGCGCATGTCGCAATCCGCGCCGGGGCCGCGCCGGACCAGCCCGACAATGTGGTGCAGCCCTATGCGCAACTTGCGGTCGGGGCCTATGCGAGCCGGGATTACGTGGCGCAATTCGGCATTCCGCAGGGGCCGGAGGACTACCACAAGCACCGCTTCATCGCAGCCGATAACCGCGACAGCCGCGCGCCCTATCACAAGTGGCTTTGGGCCACGGTACCAGAGGAAAGCGTGACGTGGCGCAGCACCAGCGGCGCGGCGATGGAGGCGGCACTGCGGGCCGGGGCAGGAATCGGTGGCCTGCCCGCTGCCATGGGGCGCAATGATCCGCAGTTGGTCGAGATTCACGCCCCCCGTCCCGATTGGAGCAGTGCCCTGTGGTTGGTCACCCATGTTGATCTGCACCGGACCAGTAAGGTGCAGGCGGTGCTGCGGTTCCTGAAGGAACATGCCGAGGATGCGGTCACATGTCCCGAATAAGCGCTTCGGCGCAGGGGCATCTGGCGATGCTCTGTTTCTCGGCGCTGGTGGCGGGGTCATTCTCGCTCGGGGCGCAGGTGGCGAATGAGATCACGCCCACGGCCCTCAATGCCGTTCGGTTCGCCTTGGCCACGGTATTGGTCGGAGCTTTGGCTTGGGGACGGGGCGATATCAACCGGGCAGGCTTTGCAGCACCTTGGCGCTATTTCGTGTTGGCGGGGCTCTTTACACTTTATTTCGTGCTCATGTTCGAAGGGCTCAAGACCGCGCCGCCGGTGGCTGCGGCGGCGGTCTTTACCCTTGTCCCGGTCATGGCGGCGGGCTTTGCATGGGCATTGGTGCGGCAGATCATGACGCCGCGCATGGCGCTGGCATTGGCGATCGGCGGAGCCGGGGCGCTGTGGGTGATCTTTCGCGGCGACCTCGCGGCGCTGTTGGCGTTCGACATCGGCCGGGGGGAGGCGATCTATTTCGTCGGCTGCATCAGTCACGCACTTTATACGCCCATGGTGCGGCGGCTGAACCGAGGCGAGAACGCGGTGATGTTCACCTTTGGCACCTTGCTGGCGGGGACAGTGCTGCTGGGGCTCTACGGCTGGCAGGATATCCGCGCGACGGACTGGGGTGCGCTTCGGCCCTTGGTCTGGATCACGATCCTATACGTTGCGGTCTTTGCCACGGCGGCCACGGTGGTTCTGTTGCAATTCGCGGCGCTGCGGCTGCCCTCGGCGAAAGTGATGGCCTATACCTATCTTACGCCAAGCTGGGTGATCCTTTGGGAGCTGGGTTTTGGCAATGCCCTGCCGGGCGGGCTGATTTGGGGTGGCGTCCTACTGACCATTCTGGCGCTTTACCTGCTGCTGCGCGACGACAGCGCGGAAAAAACACAAAAATTCAAAAAGATGCAGATTTGATGGAACCGGACCGCGTGATCCCGCGTTGGGGCGTGAAATGAAAGTGAAGGACACAACCATGCGTAGTATTATTTACCTGATCGGGTTGATCGTAGTGGTATTGGCTATTTTGCGTTTTGCATTCGGCGTCATCTGACCGTCGATTGATCCTCCCCTTGTCTTATTTACCTCGTGGCAAGGGGGGATCACTCTCTCTACTCAGACCCTGAGCGCGTCACGCCTTCCGCAGTCTCAGGCAGTTCGATTTCCAAAAATCGCTCGAAGGCATCAAGGTTCACCGGCTCAAACTGCCCGAACCCCTGCATCCAGACCGACGCATTCCGCAAAGCATCCGGTTCCAGTTTGCACCACTTCACACGGCCCCGCTTTTCCTGACTGATCAGCCCTGCCGCCGTCAGCACGCCCAAATGTTTCGAGATCGCGGCCAGCGACATCTCGAACGGCTCGGCCACGTCGGTCACGGCCATATCATCCTCCAGCAGCATCGCGAGGATGGCGCGCCGGGTGGGGTCCGCAAGGGCGGCAAACACCTGATCTAGGTCTTGGGTCATGTGCCTGCATAGCGCGGGGCGCGGGAGTGGGAAAGCAGCCATTGCGGCTAACTTAACCACCGGGTTGAATAAGCATCCGGCGCGGTTTCACTGGGATTTGCTTGCGCTGTTTCAAGGGTGCCACCGTCTCGCTCCGGCTAACCTACTGTAAAGACCCGAAAACCTGCGATGCCCAAGGTTGTTGACTCTAACCCGCCCTGACAGTAGCACCGCAGCAGATATTCCTAAGGGGATTTTGGTGTGACCAGCCCGGACCAACGGCAGCAGATGGAGCAGCTTGAGGCCAAACTGGCGGCTGCGAAACAACGCGGCGCACCCAAGCCCCGAGCGGATGAGCATTATTCTCAGGCCAATATGGCATGGCGGATGGTGATTGAACTTGTGGCCGGTCTAGGGATCGGTTTCGGCATCGGATACGGGCTTGATGTGCTCTTTGGCACGCTGCCCATCTTCATGGTGCTATTTGTAATGCTGGGCCTTGCGGCGGGGGTGAAGACGATGCTCCGCACCGCTGAGGAAATCCAGGGCAAACAACAGGCCGAACCGGCCGAACAGGATAAGCCCCATTCGGGCAAGGACGAGGGAGCCTGAGATGGCAACAGAGATAGACGGTGCCGCAGCAGGCGGTCTGGAATTCCACCCGATGGACCAGTTCATCGTATCGCCGCTTTTCAGCGACGATGCTTCCGTTGCTTGGTACACCATCACCAACGCTACCTTCTGGATGGCGCTGGCGGTTCTGGCGACATTCGCTCTGCTGGTGCTGGGCAGTGCACGCCGCTCGGTCGTTCCGGGCCGGATGCAATCGGTTGCCGAACTGGCTTACGGCTTCATCCACAAGATGGTCGAGGACATTTGCGGCAAAGAAGGGCTGAAGTTCTTCCCCTATATCATGACCCTGTTCATGTTCATCGTCATGGCGAACTTCCTTGGCCTGATCCCAACAGCCTTTACCCCCACCGCGCATTTCTCGGTGACCGTGGTGCTGGCGCTGGCCGTGTTCATTACCGTGACCGTCGTGGGCTTCGTTAAGAACGGCGCAGCTTTCCTGAGCCTCTTCTGGGTTTCCTCGGCCCCTCTGGCGCTGCGGCCGGTGCTGGCGATCATCGAATTGATCAGCTACTTCGTGCGCCCGGTAAGCCACTCCATTCGTCTGGCTGGTAACGTCATGGCGGGCCACGCGGTTATCAAAGTTTTCGCCGGTTTCGCTGCCATCGCAGTGATCTCTCCGGTGTCGGTGCTCGCGATCACCGCGATGTACGGTCTCGAAGTGCTGGTGGCCTTTATCCAGGCCTATGTCTTTACCATCCTGACATGCGTGTACCTCAAGGACGCGCTGCACCCCGCACACTAACAACCCCAACAACGGCGGGGCTTCCCGTCAAAGTTTTAACTTCCAATCGTAAGGAGATACCCCAATGGAAGGTCAACTCGCACATATCGGCGCAGGCATCGCAGGTCTCGGCACAGGCATCGCAGCCCTGGGTGTCGGCAACGTTGCCGCCAACTTCCTGTCCGGCGCACTGCGCAACCCATCGGCAGCCGCAAGCCAGACAGCGACCCTGTTCATCGGCATCGCGTTTGCAGAAGCTCTGGGGATCTTCTCGTTCCTCGTCGCTCTGCTGCTGATGTTCGCTGTCTAAGCTCTCGGAACTGTAATCCTTACGAGCGGGCAGGCGCGCATCGCCGTGTCTGCCCGGCTGTAACGGCAAAGTTTCCAAGGAGAAGCCACGATGGCAACTGTAACAACCAGCGACGGGCTGGCCGACGCGACCGGCATTGCGACCCATGCTGCCGAAACGCCGGGCATGCCGCAGCTGAACTTCGATCACTGGGGCAACCAGATTTTCTGGCTGATCCTCGCGCTGATCGCCACCTACCTGATCCTGTCGCGCGTGGCTCTGCCTCGTATCGGTGCGGTTCTGGCTGAACGCCAAGGGACCATCACCAATGACATCGCGGCTGCCGAAGACCTTAAGGTCAAGGCACAGGAAGCCGAAGCCGCCTATGATAAGGCCCTGATCGACGCCCGTGCCGAGGCACAGCAGATCGTGGCCCAAGCCAAAGCGGACATGCAGGCTGATCTGGATGCCGAAATGGCCAAGGCCGATGCCGAGATTGCCGCGCAAGTGGCAGAATCGGAAAAAGCCATCGCCGAAATTCGCGCGGGCGCCATGGACAACGTACAAGCCGTTGCCAAGGACACCGCAGAAGCGCTCGTCGCTGCCCTTGGTGGCACGGCAGATGCTGCAACCGTTGATGCCGCCGTCGACGCGCGGATGAAAGGATAAGCCATGACCAAATCCATGCGCCTGACACTTTCGACCCTGCTCGCTGGCATGGTGGCTTCGCCTGCTTTTGCGGCCACCGGACCTTTCTTCTCGCTGCGCAACACGGACTTCATCGTGCTGCTGGCCTTCCTGCTGTTCCTCGGTATCTTGATCTATTTCAAGGTTCCGACGCTGTTGATCGGCATGCTCGACAAACGCGCCGATGGCATCAAGACCGAGCTGGAAGAAGCCCGCGCCCTGCGTGAAGAAGCGCAGACTTTGCTCGCCTCCTATGAGCGCAAGCAGAAAGAGGTGCAGGACCAAGCGGATCGCATCGTGTCTTCCGCCAAGGAAGATGCCCGTCTTGCTGCCGAACAGGCACGGGCGGATATGGCCAAGTCGCTTGACCGTCGCATGGCTGCCGCGAAGGACCAGATCAGCTCGGCCGAGGCCGCCGCTGTGAAGGAAGTCCGCGACCAAGCCGTGACGATCGCTGTGGCCGCTGCGCGCGATGTGATCGCCAAGCAGATGACCGCTGCACAGGGCAACAAGCTGATCGACGATGGCATCGCCCAAGTCGAAGCCAAGCTGCACTAAGCCAGCGCCCCATCGAATTTTGAAAGCCCCGGTTTCGCCGGGGCTTTTTCTTTTGCGTTAGGCTTTTATTAACCCAACCGCGACAGGCTCAAACCATGCGTTTGCTTCTTATCATTGCGGTGGTGATCGGCCTTGCGGCCTGTACAGCGCCTAGTCGGGACTTCAGGGGCATTCCGGCCGAACGCATCACCGTGGAGGGTTCGGTGTTCGATGTGCGCATTCGGGGGGAGCGGGCGGAAGCGGTGCGGGTGAACACCCAATACGCGCCGCGCTTTGGCCCCATCCGCGGGCGGGCGGGGCGTGCGATGGCACAGGCGAGCGGCTGCGAGGTGAAAGAGGTCTTGGGCGATCAGGCGCTGGCCGTTGGCGTGTTGGATTGCGACTAGAGGGCGCTTGCTGTGGTTGAGGCGGAACACCGGGCTGTGACTTGGACGGCGTCAGAATGACGACACGCGCCGATCCGGCGGGGCTGGCGGAGGCCAGTCTCGGAAATGGCCGAGAGACGACAATATCTTGTGGATAACCGCCGACCGCCCCCTGTCCCTTGGGGCTTTTGATTGACTCGGACCCGTGCCAAACGGCAAGTTCGCCGCTCAGGCAAGAATCAATCACGGCAGGGCAAACTTGCGTTTTTCCAAACTCAGATTAACCGGCTTCAAAAGCTTCGTGGACCCGACGGACCTCGTCATTTCAGATGGGCTGACCGGAGTCGTGGGGCCGAACGGCTGTGGCAAATCCAACCTGCTCGAAGCCTTGCGGTGGGTCATGGGCGAAAACCGCCCGACCGCCATGCGGGGCGGCGGCATGGAAGACGTGATCTTTGCCGGGGCCGCCTCGCGCCCGGCGCGTAACTTTGCCGAAGTGGCGCTGCATCTCGACAACAGCGACCGGCTCGCACCTGCGGGCTTTAACGAACAAGACGCGCTTGAGATCGTGCGCCGCATCACTCGCGATGTCGGCAGCGCCTATAAGGTGAACGGCAAGGATGTCCGGGCGCGGGATGTGCAGATGCTCTTCGCCGATGCCTCCACCGGGGCGCATAGCCCGGCGCTGGTCCGGCAAGGGCAGATTGCAGAGCTGATCAACGCCAAGCCGAAAAGCCGCCGCCGCATTCTGGAAGAGGCTGCGGGGATCTCGGGGCTCTACCAGCGCCGCCATGAGGCCGAGTTGAAACTCAACGGGGCCGAACAGAACCTCGCCCGCGTCGATGATGTGGTTGAACAATTGGCCGCTCAATTGGCCACGCTGGCCCGGCAAGCGCGGCAGGCCGCGAAGTACCGCGAGATTGGCGAAGCGCTGCGCCGCGCCGAGGGCTTGTTGCTCTACCGCCGCTGGCGCGAAGCGGACGAGGCGCGCGCAAAGGCCGAGGATGACCTGCGCGCCCGTGTTGCCGCAACGGCAGAGGCCGAAGCGCAGGTGCGGCGCGTGGCCGAAGGGCGCGAGGAGGCCGAGGCCGCCTTGCCCGGCTTGCGCGAGGAAGAGGCGATTGCGACCGCGATTCTGCAACGTCTGACCACACAGCGCGACACGCTGGCCGATCAAGAAACCCGTGCCGCGTCATTGATCGACACCCTGACCAGCCGCATCACCCAGTTGACCCGCGATATCGAGCGGGAAGGCGGGTTGAACCGCGACGCGGAAGAAACGATCGAGCGTCTCGAAAGGGAAGCGTCCGAGCTTGCCACAGCCGATGAGGGGCACGACAGCGCCCTTGAGGCGGCGGCAGAGGCCGCGCGCGAGGCGGCGGAAGTCTTGCAGACCCGCGAGGCGGACCTTTCCCAGCAGACCGAAGATGTCGCCCGTCTGGCGGCGCGGCACAGCTCAGCCGAACGGCTGCTGCAGGACAGCCGCAAAACGCTGGAGAAGTCGGAAGCCGAAGCCCGCAAGGCCCGCGATGCAGTCGCTCAAAGCCAAGCGACCCTCGACAAAGCTGGTGTGGATTTTGCAGCGGCCCAGCAGGCCGAGGCGAGCGCCGTCACGGCCTCAGCCGCGGCGGATGCGGCTCTTTTGGCTGCGGAAGAAACCCACGCCGACACGCAGTCGCGCGAAGCCGATGCCCGTGCAGAGCGGTCCGAGGCCGAGGGCGAGGCCAATGCGCTGCGCGCAGAGGTGGGCGCGCTGGCAAAGCTGGTCGAGCGCGACACGGCGGAAGGCGGGCAGATCCTCGACCGGTTGCAGGTTGAACAAGGGTTTGAAAAGGCGCTTGGCGCGGCTTTGGCCGATGACCTGCGCGCGCCAGAAGTTGCTACCGATCGACCCTCCGGCTGGTCGATCTTGCCGGGCTACCTAGAGGCGCAGCCGCTGCCCGCAGGGGCGACGCCGCTAACGCAGCATGTCACGGTCCCGAAGGTGCTGGAACGCCGCATGAGCCAGATTGGGCTGGTGGATCCTGAGGCGGGCGCGCGGCTTCAGGCGCAGTTGCTGCCCGGGCAACGGCTGGTCTCGGCAGAGGGTGATCTTTGGCGGTGGGACGGGTTCCGAGCCATGGCCGAGGATACGCCATCGGCTGCGGCCCTGCGCCTGCAGCAGTTGAACCGGTTGGAAGTTCTGAAACAGGCGCTGGAACAGGTGAGCGAACGTGCCGATGCGGCACGGGCCGCGCATGAAACCCTGCAGCAGCAGTTGGCCGAGCAGGCCGAGGCCGACAAACGTGCCCGCGAAGCGCGGCGCGACGCGGATCGACAGGTGGCCGAAGCGGGGCGCGCCCTGAGCCGGGCGGAGGCGGATCGCAACCTTGTTCAAAGCCGTCTGGAATCCCTTGGCCTTGCCGTGAAGCGCCATGAGGAGGCCGCGATTACCGCGCGGGCCGAGGTGATGGACGCCGAACGTACCTTGGCGGGCTTGGACGATCTTGCCGCTGCCCGTGCGACTGTCGACGATATCCGCATGACGGTCGAAGCGTCCCGGATCACGATGATGTCGCGCCGCTCGGCCCATGACGAATTGCGCCGCGAAGGCGAAGCCCGCAGACGCCGGGTGCAAGAGGTCTCGAAAGAGGCCAGCGGCTGGCGGCACCGGTTGGAGACAGCGGGCAAGCGCACCGCCGAATTGGTTGAACGCAAAGCCGCCTCCGAGGCGGAGTTGGCCGAGGCGGGTGCCGTGCCGGCGGAAATCGCGGCGAAGCGGGAAGAATTGTCAGGTGCGATCACCGCAGCCGAAACGCGACGCACCCATGCGACCGACACGCTGGCCGCCGCCGAAGCTGCGCTGAAGGCGGCGACGGATGCCGAACGCGACGCGGAACGGCAGGCCTCGGACGCGCGGGAAGCCCGCGCCCGGGCCGAGGCGCGCAGCGATGCCGCGCGTGAGACGGTGACCCATGCGGCGGACCGTATTCAGGACGAGCGGCAAGTCACGCCCGAGGTCCTGCGCGATGCGCTGGACATCGAGGCGGATCAGACCCCGCCGGTGGACGCGCTGGAAGAGGACGTAAATCGTTACAAAAGGCAGCGGGATTCCTTGGGCGCGGTGAACCTGCGCGCCGAGGATGACGCCAAAGAGATACGCGAAGAGCACGGCGCGCTGCTGACCGAGAAGGCCGATTTGGAAGAGGCAATCAAGACCCTGCGCAGCGGGATCGCGGGCCTCAACCGCGAGGGGCGGGAGCGGCTGCTGACGGCCTTTGAACAGGTGAACGCGAACTTCTCTATGCTGTTTACCCACCTCTTTGGTGGCGGCGAGGCGAACCTCGTGATGGTCGAAAGCGATGATCCATTGGAAGCCGGGTTGGAGATCCTGTGCCAACCGCCGGGCAAGAAGCTGAGCACCCTGAGCCTGCTGTCGGGCGGGGAGCAGACCTTGACCGCGATGGCGCTGATCTTTGCCGTGTTCTTGGCCAATCCGGCGCCGATCTGTGTGCTGGACGAGGTCGACGCGCCGCTTGATGACGCAAATGTGACCAGGTTCTGCGATCTGTTGGATGAGATGTGCCGTCAGACCGATACGCGGTTCCTGATCATCACGCACCATGCGGTGACGATGGCGCGGATGGACCGGCTCTTTGGGGTGACCATGGCGGAGCAGGGGGTCAGCCAGTTGGTTTCTGTCGATCTTAAGAAAGCGGAAACCCTGGTCGCGTAAAGGTGGGAGACGCCGGTTGCGAGGACCGGCCCTTAAAGCGTGCGCGCATCAGGTTGCCGCGGGGTTGCGTGCTGCCGTGAAGCTGTTGCAAGCCGCGTCGCCGAGGCCGTAGTTAGCGTGGACAGAGAGCCGCGATCAGCTTTTGCGCGACACTGTGACGCCAGAGACGTCCTCAATAAACGTTAGAATTCGGGCCTTTACCGCATCGTCCTTGATGGAGCCGATGGCATTCACGATCTCAAGGGAGGGGTCATTGCTGTTCTCGGGGTGGTCGTCATCCAGCCCTTCGAAGAAATAGCCGGGGGTCACATTCAGTATCCGGGCAAGCTCATGCAGGCGGCTGGCGGCAATCCGGTTGGAGCCGATTTCATACTTCTGGATCTGCTGAAACGACAGTTTGAGTTCACGCGCCACATCGGTCTGGGATTGCCTTCGCAGGGTGCGGGCCTGCTTGAGTCGGCGACCGACGTGAACGTCTACAGGGTGGGACATAGTTCAATACCTCAGGTTGAGTACAATACATTCACTACCCGCAATGTGTTGAGGATCAATTGCCTAGATATGGCCCCTTTGGGTTAACCGATTTACCTTGGCTGGATGGATTATGTTGCGTTACCGGATGATTCATGTACCATCCGTTGCCTATGAACCAACATATGTCCGATATTGAGCCGGTCGCACCCGTGCCCCCGACCCCGCAAAAGGACCCTGCGCCGGCCCTTTTGTTCGAGATGATACGCTCATTCGTGACCTTGGCGCAAACGCTGAACCTCAGCCATGCGGTTGCTCAACTGGCAAGCACGCGGCAAACGGTTCGGCGGCATATCCAGCAATTGGAAAAGGCGATGGGCGCGCCGCTGTTCACGATTGAGAACCGGCGCTATTCCCTGACTAAGGCTGGCGTGGAGGCCTTGCCCGAAGCGCGCGATATCATTGACCGGGGCAAGCTGTGGCTGGATGGCAAGACGCGCCACGCCGACGGGATGCTGCGCCTTTCGCACGAAGAGCCGAACGGATGGAGTTTTCACCAGCAACAGCAGCCCTTGTCGCTGATCTGGGATGGGGGCTCCGCGATGATGCAGGCCGCGCTTCAGGCGTGGTGCATGAGCCGGGGAGAGTTGGAGAGCGAAGCCTTTCGCGCCATGCGCCCCTATGTGCTGGTGTATCGCGACTCGCCCAATGGATGGATCTGTACCGAAGTGGGGGAGAAATCGTTCTACACGCAGTGGTGGGGCTGGACCAACGCGCGCAGCAGCATCGGACGGCCACTGAAGCTGTTTCCGGGCGGGCCCGAGTTTGAGAATATGCTGAACTTCCCCTTTCGAGAGGTGGAGGCGACCTGTGGCGTTCGGTTGGACGAGGTGGTTACCCAAATCCCACGCGAAGAGGGTGGCGAGCCGGTGCCCTTGGCCTACAAACGCCTGCTGATGGCCGGGCGGTATCCGGACAAAAGCTTTGCCCTGATCGCGGCGGTGGACCGGTCGACCTCAGTGAATATCGCCGGTGTTGATGACAGCTTCCTGCGCGAGATGCCTTTGGACGCAAAGGTAACATTCGCAGGCTGACGAACATTGAGGGCAAGATGCAAAAAGGGCCGCCCATCAAGGCGGCCCTTTCTGTTTTGGATGCTAACGCAAAGGCTTAGCTGATCGCTGCGGCTTTCACATCGTCGTCGATATAGGGCAGGTATTGTTCAAAGTTGTCCGAGAACATCTTGACCAGTTTGGCCGCCTGACGGTCATAGGATTCCGGATCGTCCCATGTGCGGCGCGGGTCGAGCAGGATGTCGGCGACGCCGTTGACCGAAACCGGAACGTCGAAGCCAAAGTTCGGGTCTTTGCGGTATTCAGCCTCTGCCAGACGCCCTTCAAGCGCCGCGCTCAACAAAGCGCGGGTGGCTTTGATCGGCATCCGCGAGCCGGTGCCGTATGCGCCGCCGGTCCAGCCGGTGTTGACCAGCCAGCAGGTGGCACCATGCTGGGCGATCTTCTCGCGCAGGAGGTTGCCGTAGACCTCGGGGCGGCGCGGCATGAAGGGCGCGCCGAAACAGGTGGAGAATGTGGGCTCAGGCTCGGTCACGCCACGCTCGGTGCCCGCGACTTTGGAGGTGAAGCCCGACAGGAAGTGGTACATCGCCTGCGCCGGGCTGAGCCGCGCGATCGGAGGCAGCACACCGAAGGCATCGCAGGTCAGCATGATGATGTTCTTGGGGTGGCCGCCGACGGCCTTCTCGCTGGCGTTGGAGATATAGTGCAGCGGGTAGGCGGCGCGCATGTTGGCCGTGAGCGAGTCGTCGTCGAAGTCCAGCTCGAAGGTATCGGGATCGAAGACCATATTTTCGATCACGGTGCCGAATTTAGAGGTCGTCGCGTAGATTTCCGGCTCTGCCTCGGGGTTGAGGTTGATGGTCTTGGCATAGCAGCCGCCTTCGAAGTTGAAGGTGCCGTTGTCGGACCAGCCGTGCTCATCGTCGCCGATCAACGTGCGCTCTGGATCGGCGGAGAGCGTGGTCTTGCCGGTGCCCGACAGGCCGAAGAAAACGGCCGTATCAACGGGGTTTCCGGTGGCATGGTTGGCCGAGCAGTGCATCGGCATGATGCCTTTCTCAGGCAGCAGGTAGTTCAGCAGGGTGAAGACCGACTTTTTGTTCTCGCCCGCGTATTCAGTGCCGCCGATGAGGATCATCTTGCGGTCGAAGTTCATCGCGATCACGGTCTCGCTGCGGCAGTTGTGCTTGGCCGGATCGGCCTGGAAGCTGGGGCAGTTGATCACGGTGAAATCGGCGGTGAAGTCCTGCAGCGCTTCGGCATCGGGGCGGCGCAGCATGGTGCGGATGAAGAGGCCGTGCCATGCCAGTTCCGTTACCATCCGTACGTTGATCGCATGCTTGGGGTCGGCTCCGCCAACGAGGTCTTGGACGAAGTAGTCTTTGCCCTGCATATGGGCGATCATGTCTTGATAGAGCGCGTCAAACCCTTCGGGCGACATCTCGGCGTTGTTTTCCCACCAGATGCTGTCGGCCACGCTGTCGGTTTTGACCACATGTTTATCTTTGGGAGACCGGCCTGTGAACTTGCCGGTGGTCACCAGAAAGGCACCGCCTTTGCCAAGGCTGCCTTCGCCCCGTTTCAATGCCGCCTCGACCAGCGCAGGCTCGGTCAGGTTGTAATAGACATCGCCGAGCCCGCTGATCTGCTGATCTTCGAGGCTGAACTGCGGGTTTACCCGTCCAAATGTCATGTGATGTCTCCTGTGGTAGCGCGTGAGCAGCGCAGTACGTGTCCGAGCGGGCGCAATTGCCCTGGGCATCGGGGGCCTTGAGAGCCTCTTAACACGGGCGTTTTCAGGTTGAACAGGCAGCTTTGTCACAGTTAGCGCCATCATGTAAAACTTTGTTTCGAAGCGCTTAGATCCCGGCCCAAAGCGATGCGCACCACCCTGGACTTATCTTGGGTGAGAGTAATTAAAGTGCGGCAATTTAGCCATTCCTAACCAAATTATGACCGAATTGGTGCATCTCGAAGGCACGATTCGCACTTAAGGATTGATTCGATCTGTAATATTGGAGATCACTGACTCCAAAAATAAGAACGAATTGAGCAGCATAAGGAAGCAGGCAATGTCAAAGATTGCATTGGTAGACGATGACAGGAACATCCTGACATCTGTTTCGATGACTCTTGAAGCTGAAGGCTTCGAAGTGGAGACCTACAACGACGGTCAAGCCGCGTTGGACGCCTTCAACAAGAAACTGCCGGATATGGCAGTGCTGGACATCAAGATGCCCCGCATGGACGGCATGGATCTGCTGCAACGTTTGCGTCAGAAAACCGCGATGCCGGTGATCTTTTTGACCTCCAAAGATGATGAGATCGACGAGGTGCTGGGCCTGCGCATGGGGGCCGACGACTACGTCAAAAAGCCGTTCAGCCAGCGCCTGCTGGTCGAGCGTATTCGCGCCCTTTTGCGCCGCCAAGACGCGGTGGAGACGAATGAGGTCGGCGATACCGAAGAGACCAAAGTGATGGAACGTGGCGATCTGCGGATGGACCCGTTACGCCACGCGGTCAGCTGGAAGGGCAAGGACGTGTCTCTGACCGTGACCGAATTCCTGCTGTTGCAGGCTCTCGCACAGCGCCCAGGTTTCGTGAAATCGCGCGACCAACTGATGGACGTGGCCTATGACGATCAGGTCTATGTGGATGACCGGACGATCGATAGCCACATCAAGCGCCTGCGCAAAAAGATGCGCAGCGCAGATGATGAATTTTCGGCGATCGAGACGCTTTACGGCATCGGCTATAGATATAACGAAGAGTAAACCCGGCGCTTAACGCGGGTCGAAAGGAAGCTTGTGCGGGACATGGCTGCTGGCAGGGACGGTGATGTTGTACTGGGGGACGATTGGGTCACTCCTGACAGTGCCGCGCCGGATGAAATTCGGGTCAAGCGCGAACGGCGGGGGCTGTTCTCGGTCCGCTCCTCGCCGCTGACGCGCAAGATCATTACCTTTAATCTCATCGCGCTCAGCGTTCTGGTGGCGGGGATCCTCTACCTCAATTCCTCGCGCGACAGTCTGGCGTTGCAACGCGCCGCAGCGCTGGTGTCCGAGACGGAGCTGATCGCCGATGTGATCGAAGCGCAGCTTCCTGCAGGGGCGCCTGTGAACCTCACCACTGGCGATGGTGTCGATGTGGCCGCCACGCTTGAGGGGCTGGACCTGCGCGGCGGTATCGAAGTTTTCGTCTATGACCCGGCGGAAACGCTGGTGGCCCGCACCGCTGGCAGCCTGACCGTCGCCGAAGCCCTCGCCGCTTCCGAGGCGGGCGAGCGGACGCTGTTGAACGACGGGTTGAACTGGCTTTGGGAGCGTGTCTCGGCCCCCTTCGGCACGGATGAGGTCACCGCCTCCCCACCGCTCGAAGAACAGCTGCGCGGCATGGTCGGCACCAGCGTGACCGGCGGCACCCGGCTGGAAGGCACGCTTGCTATCGAAGGAGGCACGCTGTTCAGCGTTGTGACCCCCATCATGCAGGGCGACACCCCCGTCGGCGTGGTCGCCGTGGCCAGCGCGGCGGGAGAGATTGACCGTCTTGTGCGCAGCGAACGTGAGCGCGTTTTGCAGATGTTCGTCATCGCCACACTGGTCTCTATCGGGCTCAGCCTCGTGCTGGCCTCGACCATTGCCAACCCGCTGGCCGAACTGTCCACTGCCGCCGAACTTGGCCGCGACAAGGATGCGCGCAAGATGAACCCCGGCCGCATTCGCATCCCCGACCTGACCGCGCGCCCCGACGAGATCGGCCGCCTGTCAGGCGCACTGCGCGGGATGGTTTCGGCGCTATACAACCGGATTGACGGCAACGAACAATTCGCCGCCGATGTGGCCCATGAGATCAAGAACCCGCTCGCCTCTCTGCGATCTGCTGTTGGCACCCTGCGCATGGTCAAACGCGACGACCAACGCGAGAAGCTGCTAGATGTGATCGAGCATGACGTGCGCCGCCTCGACCGGCTGGTCAGCGACATCTCCAACGCCTCGCGGCTTGATTCCGAACTGGTCAAGGAAGAGGAAGAGCCCTTCGACCTGCTGCAAATGCTGGGCAATCTGGGCCAATATCTGGGCGAGGATGCGAAATCCAAGGGCATCGACTTTATCACCGATCTGCCCGCCGCGCCGATCACCGTACATGGGCTTGAGGCCCGTTTGGCGCAGGTGTTTGTGAACCTCATCACCAACGCGATTTCTTTTTGCGAAGATGGCGATGCGATCCGGGTCTGGGCGCGCAAGCGTGCCAACCGCGTGCTGATCGTGGTCGAGGACACCGGCCCCGGCATTCCCGAACAGGCGCTTGGCAAGATTTTCAAACGCTTCTATTCGCAGCGCCCGGAAGAGCATTTCGGCAATAACTCCGGCCTGGGCCTCGCGATCTCGAAACAGATCGTCGAAGCCCACGGCGGGGTGATCTGGGCCGAGAATATTCGCCCAACCGAAGCCGACATCACCTCCGAACCGCTCGGTGCGCGTTTCGTCGTGGGGCTGCCTACATAAAGCACGGGCGCGGGGCCTGATATGACAGTCGAGCGCGAAAACCTCCACGCCAGCTGCGTGGCGATCAACGGGCGTGGGGTGCTGATCCTCGGCCCCTCCGGCGCGGGCAAATCGGCCCTTGCCTTGCAATTGATCGCCCTCGGCGCCAAGCTGGTGGCAGATGACCGAACCGATGTCACCCGCCATGGCGAGCAGGTAATCGCCAGCGTTCCTGACACGATCCGCGGCCTGATCGAAGCGCGCTACGTGGGCATCCTGCGGGTCGAAGATCACGGCCCCGTGCCCTTGGGCCTTGTCGTCGATCTGGCCCATACCGAATACCAGCGCTTTCCAGAGCGCCACAGTCATCTGATACAGGGTGTCACGTTGCCCTGTTTTCACAAATGCGATAGCGCTCATTTTGCGGCAGCAATTCATCTGTATATAGCAGGTGTGAAAGAACCGAATTGATCAGTCAGACCTCATCAACAGACCCCGCCACTCGGCGGTTGGTACTTGTCACCGGCCCTTCGGGCGCCGGACGCTCCTCTGCGCTTAACGTGCTGGAGGATGCGGGCTTTGAGGCGATCGACAATCTGCCGCTGCGTTTGCTGCCCGCGCTGCTTGACCGTCCCGGTGATGCGCAATCGGTGGCCTTGGGCATCGACGCGCGCAACCGCGACTTCTCGACCGAAGGTGTGCTGGAACTGATGGGCCGCCTGTCGGCCGAGCAGGGGTGGAGCGCAGAGTTGCTTTATCTCGACTGTGCACCCGATGTGCTATTGCAGCGATTTTCCGAAACCCGCCGCCGCCACCCGCTGGCCCCCGCCGACCGCCCAGTTGACGGCATCACCCGCGAGCAAGAGCTGCTACACCCGATCCGCGCCCGCGCCGATGTGTTGATCGACACGACCACGCTCAACGTGCACGAGCTGCGCGCCGAGGTGGAGCAGTGGTTCGCCCCCGGCGGCCAGCGCCACCTCACGGTCTCGGTGCAGAGCTTCTCCTACAAACGCGGCCTGCCGCGCGGCGTCGATGTGGTGCATGACTGCCGTTTCCTTAGAAACCCCTATTGGGTGCCTGAATTGCGCAGTGGCAACGGGCGGGATGCGGCTGTCGCGGCCCATGTGGCGGGCGATAAGCGCTACACAGATTTCGCCGATAAGGTGCTCGACCTTAGCCTGCTGTTGCTGCCCGCCTACCGCGAAGAGGGCAAATCGCATATCTCCATCGCATTTGGCTGCACGGGTGGCCAACACCGTTCCGTCGCCATGGCGGAAGATCACGCTTTGCGCCTTGCAGAGCAGGGCTGGCAGGTGTCAATTAGGCACCGTGAGCTGGACCGTCAGCATCGTGAGGAAAACAAGCCGTGATCGGGATCGTCATCGTCGCACATGGGGGGCTGGCGCAAGAGTATCTTGCCGCCATCGAACATGTCGTGGGATCCCAATTCGGCGTACGCGCCATCGCGATTGAGCCCGACCACGACCGCGCCGACAAAGAACGCGAGATATGCACCGCCGCCGATGCGGTGGACCAAGGCGCCGGCGTTGTGGTCGTCACCGATCTTTTCGGCGGATCACCCTCAAACCTCAGCCTCTTGGCGTGCCGCCCGGAAAACCGCCGGATCATCTACGGCGCGAACTTGCCAATGTTGATCAAACTCGCCAAATCGAGGCATATGGATGTGCCCGATGCCGTGCGTGCCGCACTCGAAGCTGGTAAGAAGTATATCGACAGCCAGAATGTCAGCGCAGGTTAGAAGGCCCCAGTACGTCATGCCCGAATTTTCTTTAAAGATCGTAAACGAAAAAGGC
>VMHT01034281.1_pt1 | contig 31122 bp, 32 predicted proteins | sample 4693611 | NCBI WGS metagenome assembly VMHT01 (sample SAMN12280063, study PRJNA550983) | marine metagenome | isolation source: seawater sampled from same location over 5 years 0.02-0.2 micron viral filtrate | place: USA: collected off the coast of southern California halfway between the port... ... | reverse complement strand
TAGAGGCTACAAAATAGGACAACGCCGCTTCGAACGTTGGACGGAATTGTTCAATCGAAGCCATCGTCGGTTTGAAGAGAACTTCGCTGATATCGTAGGCATAGAGGTCCTCAACATGCTTCGCAGCAATTTCAGTATAATTACCGTCAGCTTTGTGTGCTGTTGCAATCTTTACGATTCCATCTCCCCATTGGCGCTGAGCATTTTCTACATCTGCAACATCAATCACGTTCTCACCTAATTCGATTTGAGAAAATGGCGATACAAAGTCTTTCTCGGCTTGTCTACAAGACTACAATTTCAATGACAACCGGGGGAGTCATTCAGTGTATCGCAATTCGATTCGGTGCTCAACATTCACAGAATCTTGCCCTTCCTGAATGGTGAGCTCGACTTCATGCATCTCGATTGGAGCGAAATGAAGTGTATTCCATGTGACTGAATCGCCATTTTCGATGATTTCTCGGTGACCTAAACATTGGCCATCAACGTTGATTACCGCCCATTCAACATCAACATCTCGTCCGTTGATTTCAAGCAGTGGGGATGGATTGCTGACGGTCGAATTGAGGATAAAATACGATGGAGAGGGCCCATCATTGCCAGGGGTCGTTTCAAAAAATACCGATTCTGGATTTCCAGTATCATCCTCAGTCCATGTGATGATTTGTTCAACAACCAACGTCTGTGATTGTTCCACCTTCATGCCATTGGAGTCGATAGCGTATACAGAGATGCTGTAGGTTCCGTGATGATCGAAGTCAATTGATATCGATTTTTCCTCGCTTGCATCGGCGATGAAAGAACGACCATCATCAGTTGTGATTCCAAAGGTTTCAATCGAAACATCTGATGTTGTTTTGGAGAAGTCAATATCAAATGTGGCAGTTGAAGAAGAGACGAGTTCTCTTTGGTCATAGACTGTCTCAATGATTAATCGATCTTGGTCTAAAGAAATAATGAGATTGGTTTCAATCTCCTCATCCGATACAAGACCGAGGCAACCTGAACAGAGGATAAGGCAGACCAATCCCGGAAAGAGAAGTGGCCAATTCATGCCATCACGTTCAGTTGTTCCAGTTGGTGATCAAATGGTACATGGTGCGGACGTGAATTCCTGTGGCTCCATTGCCGACCATGGTGTTGGTCTTGGCTCCCCAGTACGTACCTGCGATGTCCATGTGAGCCCAAGTGATTTGGTCTCCATCTTCATCGTAATTTCGGTTTGGAACGAACTGCTTGAGGAATGCAGCCGCAGTGTTTGCTCCACCGTAACGTCCTGCGCCTAGGTTTCGAGTATCAGCAATCTTTGAGTCGGTCATTTCCTTCTCGAAGGCTGGTAGAAGAGGCATTGGCCAAGCCAATTCATCAACTGCATTACCTGCTTCGTGAATCTTGGAACGGAAGTCATCATCGTTGGACCATAGTCCAGTTGCTTCGTGACCGAGAGCGACAACACAAGCACCGGTGAGGGTAGCGAAATCGATGATGAATTCAGGATCGAATTCACCAGCCTTCCAGAGTCCATCGGAGAGTACGAGTCTACCTTCTGCGTCTGTGTTGAGGACTTCGATGGTCTTTCCAGAAAGTGTGGTAATGACATCGCCTGGTCGCTGTGCATTTGCTGCAGGCATGTTTTCAGCCATACATGTGATTCCAACGACCTTGCCGTCGTAACCGGTTGATGCAAGAGCTTGCATGGTTCCAAAGACGGTTGCAGAACCGCCCATGTCGTATTTCATTTCGTCCATGTTTGCACCTGGCTTGAGAGAGATACCACCTGTATCGAAGGTGATTCCTTTTCCTACAAGAAGTGGGCAACGGCCTGGTAGTTCTTTGTTCATTTCAAAGATGACCATGCATGGTTTTCGGGAGGATCCCATTCCAACGGCAACAAGTCCGCCCATGCCAGCCTTGATTGCATGTTCGTAGTTGATGATTGTAACTTCAACGTTATCGTATTGCTTTGCCCATTCCCATGCCATGTCCGAGAATGCTTCGGGATACATGTCGTTTGGAGGGCAGTTTCCAAGGTCACGAGAAAGGTGAACCCCGGAAGCAACACCAGCATGGATGTTTACGAGTGCTTCGAGTTCTTCCTCTTGGCCTTCATCGCAAGTAATTCGAACGCTTCTTTCTGCTTCCTTGTCTTCTTCTTTTTGCATTTTGTACTCATCGTAGGAGTAATCTCGAAGAAGCATTCCTTCAGCAAAAGCACCCATGCATTCCACATTTGCTCCTGCAAAGCGAACGGTGAGGTCTGTGCCGTGTGTCTTCTTGCGGCCTGCAACGACTGCAGCCCCAGCCTTTCGGTAAGCGTGAGCATCTGCATCATCTTCTTTTCCGAGCCCAACAAGCATTGCCTTTCCGCCTTCACTACCAACAAGGGTCATGGTGGACTTTGCCTTTCCTTTGAAATCCCCATCAGCCAGAACACGATTGATTTGGGCTTTGAGGGCAACATGCAAGCCTGTTGCATGGGCTTCTGGTACGATATCTGTTCCTTCAAACAGAGGGAGAATAAGGGTTCCATCGATGTTGTGACTTGGACTTACGCTGATTTGCATGGTCGTTGCCAACCCCTTGAGGGTCTTGAAACCTTGCGAATACATTTCAGCAAATTAAGCCGATTCATCGTCCTCTTCGCGGAATAATGAAATTACAGCCAAACCGGCGAGAATCGTCGTTGGGCTAAACAACCCATAACCGATGAGAAAGTTAGTATCATCATCGTTGCTCACAACAATAGCACTCATATTGAGTGGCTCAGTCACCCATTTGGATGCATCAATGACGCGCTTTTGATAGTACAATTGCCACGATCCAGAGGAGGAGTATGTGAGATTTGAAGCATCGAGGATAGCGGTGGTTGAATTGCTTGCATTGACAGAGAACAAGGACGATGTCCATGTGACTTGACCACTCGAATCGAGATATTGCAGACTTGCGTTCGTGGTTGAAGCATGTCCCAGATTATCGACATCAACAGTGATTTCATTGTCATCAATTTGAATCGATTGAACATCAAGACGTGCTCTCCAGTACCACACATTGGTGATGAGATAACGCATGACATCCATTTCCTCAGCTAAACGTTCATTCAGTGCTTCAACGGATCCGGGGACGAATTGTTCATCATCGGTTTCGAAGGTAAAAGTCGGGAAGCCCATCACTCCGTAACCATAGTCCCTGCTCGTCCCACAGTTCGGGTACAATCCTTGGTTCGCGTTTTGAATTGGAATCTCAGAGATGTTGGCTTGAACTTCTTCTCGAATGCCGTGGAATAATTCCCAATCAGCGGGCTGATGTGCCCACTTACCCCAAGGATAGAGCATAATCCAGACGCCTGTGTGCATCGTGACATAGAGATCTGCATCGGAAACAACATCGTTCATGTATTGAGAATTCGCTGCAGTCTCCGATTCACTGAATGCCGCACTACCCGGTTGGGTTGTTGGACAGGTGTTCCAATAATGGTCGTAATTTCGATTCAAATCAACCTGGTTAATGTTCCAACGTGTGTCGATATCATTGCCATCAGGATTGAGCATAATGAGAACGTGGATTTCTGTATTTTGAAGCGCATCAATAGCCTCTTGATTACCTTCATTCCAACCGTCAATGTACCATTTTGCAGACAGCCATGCAAGTGCTGTTCCGAGGTATTCATTGCCGTGGTGGCCACCATCGATGTAAATGATCTCCTTCTTGTTTCCATCGGCTTTCGTTTCCATGGACCAATCGGAAAGTTGGACGACCCACAATGTCTTGCCAAGTTCCGAGTCTCCAACATCCACCAATTGAACAACATCGGGATTGTTATCGGCCCATCCGTTAACTTCCATGGTCAAGGCCGCCCATGTCATGTGGACGTGGTTGTCAATGGGTTCACCTGGCCATGCTTCTTCCGATTCTGAAGACGCGCTAACCAAAGGAGAAAGGCCTGCTAGAAGGAAACAAAGGGTGAGACCAACTGCGACACGCATGGTAGCGCCTCTCGGCCGTGAATCAAAAACGCTTGCTAAGGCATTTCACCAATCGCTGGTGAAGGCGTTTGGATTCTGAACCTTTTCCGATTCACGTGTCCAAATGGAATGACCATCGGTTCCGTAAACGTCTGCAAACGGATCAATGTCCTCAGGCTTCCGTTGTCGTTGCATGTAGGATTCGACACGCTCCTTGAGATCGGGCTTGAACTTCCAGTAGTGAATTCGCCATTCACGTCCGTCCCAAAGGGTTGTTTCTTCAGATTCAGTCGTTAAGAGATCGTAATCTTGGAACATGTAGAATAAGTTACGATCCGTTGGCTCTAGTGCATTGTCGATGATGCGATTGTAAAAGCCAAAGAATCCTAGTGCGTGTTCTGCCATGCCTGCAGCTACTTCTGCATCCATTTCAGTGTCGATATGTTGTTGTATTGCTTGCGTCAACGATTGTAGTGTCATTCCCATCTTCCATCACCCCGGCCTCGGCATTTCTCCCGAGAACACTATTGTATATTGGTTGCCGAAGTATATTAACACATCGGCCCTTTTTCTTGTAAATCGAGTTTAGAACGTGTTTTTGACTTGATTTTGGGAATACTTAGAAGCAAACAAGGGGCGCGGACACCATGGAGGACGAGGGTATCCCAACCTTCCTTGGGCTCGGCCAAGGTGAAGGCGATGTCGATATCGCTATCCTCTCGCTTCCATACGAATTAACCACTTCCTACGGCCAAGGTACTGCGAAGGGACCTGCAGCATGTATTGAAGCATCAGCACAAGTGGAATTGTATGATGAACAATTAGGAGATGATTTACCCGTTGGATACTCCATTCATACCATTCCAGAATGGGATGGAGATGAACCCACACTGCTGCAACAATTGGATTCGATGAGTGGCTATCTCATTCCTTGGTTCAAGGGCGATTGCTTTCCAATCTGTCTCGGAGGCGAACATGGCATTCTACCTTCTATCATGGAAGCCGTGCGGCATCATCCCGCAGTGAGTGATGATCTGTCGAACCTAACCGTTGTCCAAATCGATGCGCATGGGGACCTTCGAGAAGAACTGGATGGAGAGATTTATTCCCATGCCTGTGCGGCTGCAAGAGCACTTGATGCAGGAGTGGGATCTCTCCTCCAAGTTGGAATTCGTGCCTTTAGCAAAGAGGAACATCAGCAAATGTTGAACGACGAACGGATTACAACCCATTTCGCCAAAGACACTCAATCACCTTGCAACGGCGCAAAACATTGGGACGACTGGTTGAAAACCCTTCACTCGATTGAAGGGCCCGTTCATCTAACCATCGACATCGATGGTCTCGATGGTACATTGGTTCCAGCAACAGGAACTCCAGTCCCTGGTGGGCTGACATTCTGGCAGGTGCATGAAACCATTCAGACATTGTTCAATGCACCCAAAGCGTTGATTGTGAGTGCTGATGTGAACGAAATCGGGGTTCAAAAGGACTCTCCTCTCACCCAATTTACAGCAGCAATGCTGGCAACAAAAGTCGTTGCAAGCCATATTTTGGCTCGCCAAGAGGGAAGGTGGGAGGCGTTAGCGCCTCCTTCTGATGCGCTTCGGTCAAGCGTTTCATATCAACACTTTTCGAAAGTATGACCGAAGAAGAGGATAAATACTTAATTCGGTTGAATTGACAAAAGAAGTCGTGTTATTTCCTCAAGCAACACCAAACATGGAGTGGATATGTTGAACAAAACATCTCATGGGAAACATATTTTTCTCGATTATACCGAATTTTTCCCGCCGTCAACCTTCCATGGAGATCACATGCTTCATTTGATGAGGGAAGCCGTAGAAAAAAGCGGAGCTCGAGAAGTCCACGCTCATGTTGAACATTTTGATGGTTCTGTTTCTCCACCTGGTTTTGCAGCTGCAGTTCTAATTGACGAGAGCCATGTTAGTGCACATTGTTATTCCGACAGAGGGCTTCTCGCCATTGATGTATTCACATGCGGAACAACCGACCCTGAAACAATAATTTCTCAATTGAAGGATGCGCTTTCTGAATGTTGTCCTACGCTGGTATTGATGCAAGAAAAATGCGTTGACCGTTTCCTTTTACCTGAGGCTTGAACATGACGGTTCGTTCAACCATTGAATCATACTTCCACCACTTCAATGCTGGTGAATTATCAAAAATGTCCGCATCGCTGTTGAAGCATGTCGAATCTGGTGGAAGGCTGTTCATCACCTTAGCAGGTGCTATGAGTACTGCAGGGATTGGAAAACTCCTTGCTCCAATGATTCGAAAGGGCTACGTTTCCGGAATCAGTTGCACTGGAGCGAATCTAGAAGAAGATGTATTCCGAATGATGGCATCCCCTTATTACACGTCAATTGAAAATTGGAGAGCTTTATCGCCCCAAGATGATGAGGAATTGTTCAACAATAACATGAACCGAGTCACGGATGTCTGCATTCCTGAAAAGGAAGCGATTCGAGCATTGGAATCACATCTTCTTGATGCATGGCAAGCCGCTTCATCAGCAGAACTTCGTCAACTTCCCCATCTCTATTTCTATGACATACTTCGAGACGACGAATTAGTGAATTCGGCGAAGGGCGATACTGATGCATCGTGGGTTCTCGCTGCAACAGAAGCAAATCTCCCAGTATTCGTCCCAGGATGGGAGGATTCGACGATGGGAAACATATTTGCAGCAAGATCGATGGAAGAAGAAGTGGATTCGGACTGTGTGTTGTCTGGAATTGAATATATGAAAGACCTCGCTACTTGGTATGAGAGGCAAGAATCTGCACTTGCTTTTTTGCAAATCGGCGGGGGAATTGCTGGTGATTTCCCAATTTGTGTCGTTCCTATGCTCAATCAGGACCTTGAACGAAATGTTCCACTGTGGTCATGGTTTGGTCAAATTTCGGAATCTCGTCCGTCATACGGCGGATATTCTGGAGCTCCCCCAAGTGAGAAAATCACATGGGGTAAAATCGATTCTTCAACTCCGATGTTCGTGGTTGAGAGCGATGCAACGATTGTCGCACCACTGCTGTTTGGCTACATCTTGAACCTGTGATTGTTGAAACAAGGTCCCCAAACCCTTAGAGATGAGCGTCTGTAAGTGGATGATATGGGATGGCACCGAAGTGTTCTGCTTGTGTGCATGTTGTTGCTTGCGCCAATGTCGTTGATGGTCTCTGCTCAAGATTCCCCGAGCGTTTCTATCACTACCGATTGGACAAGCGATTCAGCCTTGTCAAACGAACATGCATACATTCTGGCATTTGCAGACTCTTCTGCTCACGATTATGATGTTACGATTGAACATATCCGCGATTCTGTAGACCTCAGCCCATCAATTCAGACAACGTTTCTTGAGAATACTCCGGTCTTAACGGCACGAATTGTTCTCGATACCGATCTAGCTTGGAACGATTCCGTTTCGATATCCATCACGATTAACGGCCATGATGGCAATACTCTTCCTGCTCCAATTGTCGTAGAGAGAGTGTTCACTGTAGGCTCATGGAATCAACCTATGGCCGATCACGAAGTGACGACGACGACAGCCTGGTCACTTGAACAAAATTATCAAACCGAAGATGGAAATCAGTCGTTCATGCTTTTGTTTGAGGGTAATGGTTGGCAGCAACGCATCGGAGAGGTGTTGAATTCCTATGAACTTGGAAATGGAACACTCACAACTTCAGAGAACACAGAAAATTCGACAACGATCTTTGATTTAGATTTTGAATCGTTCTGGAAGAATGAAACGGTCACCTCAGGGGTTCTCACCTCACAAGTCATTCAGGCACGCGGAACCGGTGACATCATTTTACAACTCGAAGAGGACGGATTGGTAACAACAGTCAACGGTACGGTAGTCGACGCCCTTCTAAACCGATCCAACATCGACAACGTTGTCACTGAACGCCTCCGACTGGAGGCTTTTGGTTCACTTCTCGTAGATGGAGAAGATGATGGCGCTCGGTTTGATGTTGATGGCGAGATTAGCCTTCTTTTGCTGGAGACAATCGATATTGACGGAGTCCGTGTTCTTGAACACACGCAAATTGAGGCAACTGCAGACATGTTGCTTACAGATGATGGTTCAGAATTTAATCTTGAGTTGGACCAATTCGAGACCCTCGAGCGATGGGAAAACGGTGTCCGAGTCGACCATCTAGTGTTGACTCGAGGAGATGGAACTTTTGGATTTGAAGACGAAGAAGAGAATTCGTCCATGGTCGTCAACGGAACTGTCCACACCTTCCACAATAGAGTAGAGGACGGAATCACGCTGATTGATGACGTTCATGTGGATGGTACATTATCAGGCGATGTCCAAGGCACCTTTGGTGTCCTTCAGACCATAGAAGAAACAGGCACGCAACGCAATCACACCCTTGTTGAACACGATGTCAACGTAATTCATAGCGAGACTTGGTTCAACGTGACTGGTATCGGTGGAAGCAATTTCTTCGGAGGAAGCGGAGCGGGTTCCTATTACAACAATTCCTACATCTACCAAGCTACAAATGCTGATTGGAACAATCGAACGGTCCGTTTGGTGTGGACCGAAACAGGCCCCGATCCTTCAAATGGAGATGAACGTCCTGAGCGGAGCCCTATCGAACAAGAACCTACTCCTCCGCAAGTGGAGGAAGCCCTTGGCAACATCTCTGTTGGGCGTGAGGCTGGATTCGCTCCAGTGCCGATGGAAACGGGGGATGTTGTCCGCCTCCTCGCTCAAGATGGAATCGTCCTCACCGTAACAGCAGGCCAAGAAACGATAGAACCTCGAGATGCAAAGAACCTCAGTGTAATTGAGTGGACCGGGGTTTACAGCGATGGTGTTTCCGGAACTGCTTTTGGTTCAATTGTTCACAAAGGGCCACTAATGGGGCTCCTCGCAAGTACAACACGTTCCTTTGAGATTGAATTTGGTGACAACGGAGAACTCGCTCTCCTTAACGAATCTCAAGCAGTTGATGCAATTCTCTCTCCAAGCATCGTTTCAGCTGATGATAATACTGCGCCCCAGATTTTTGACCTTTCACTAACCGAAGGCCTTGTTTTCGGCGAGGGGGCATCACCCTCTCGTTTGGTTGCTGTTGTGGAGGATACAGATTGGAATGTCGTGAGCGTCAATGTTGACCTCTCCTCAGTCGGACTTGGAACCGTTTCAATGAATGATCGTGGTCTTGATGGTGACCAGACAATTGGTGACAATCAATGGACAACGATGGTATCGGTTCAGGGTTTGGAAGTTGGAGATGTTTCAATCAGTGTGGCAGTGATTGACGAATGGGGTGAAACAGATACCCTTTCTACAAATATGACCGTTGAAAATCAAGCACCACGTATCCTCAGTGCTGCAATAACTCCTGAAACAGTTGTACGAGGGGGCGCCGCTGTTTTGTCACTTGATGTCCTTGATTATCACGGAGTGGATTCCATTGTGGTTGATTTGCGTCAATACGGTGGCGAAGAAACTCAATGCATCAAACTCGATGTCTGGACCTGTGAATTGGTTATTCCCAATGGAATGACTCCGGGTGTTCAATTACTTACAGTTCGATTGGTCGATGATCTCGGAGCAACAATACTCGTAACCAAGACCCAAGCATCTGAGCATCACTTCCAACCAAGTTCAACTGATGTTGATTTGGCCGTAACCGTCGAAAATACGCCTCCTACGCTAACACTGATCACGACTGAAGCGTTGGAACGTGGTGATTCAAATTCGGAACAAGGTATTGAGATTCGAGTCGAAGACCCTGATGGAATTCTCCTCGTTCGAGCAGACCTTGGTGTCCTCAAACCTCTTGGTCAAACCGGACGTTGGGTGACGCTGTATGACAATGGGCAAGGACTCGACAAAGTAGCTAACGACGGAATTTATACTGCTACGGCCTCAATTCGAACCTCAACTCCGATCAGCACTCACGAGATCTTCCTCCAAGCCTCCGATTCATTTGGAGATGCGACACCTCCAACTTCATACATCGTTTTCGTAGAGAAAGCCGATCAAGGCGGGCTTGGTTCGGGTGGAGATGACTCCTCGGTAACACTCATTGCAATGTTCGTTGGTGTAGGAGCTCTCCTTGCAGGTTTGGTGGTCTATTTCAGACAACGTCAGCCCCCAAAGGAAGGACAGGATCGTTTCGGTTTCCAATGAGCACAGAATTACGCCGACAATCGTTTATACCCCTGCTCAGTGGGTTGGTTACTACCTGCGAGCGTAGTGTAGTGGTTATCACCGGGCGTTGCCAACGCCTGAACCCGGGTTCGAGTCCCGGCGCTCGCACCAAAATCAACTGAAAGAGCCTTTACATACTGCTTGGGCAATGGCAATGCATGACTGAAGCCCGCATCGTTTACGTCGGAAAAAAACCCTCATTCTCCTATGTCAAAGCTGTATTGATGGCCATGAAAGATGGTGAACGCCTCGTGCGCCTACAAGCCCGCGGGCAAGCAATTAGCAGAGCCGTTGATGTTGCAGAAATCTGCCGTAGACGTCATGGTGTCCTCGCTTCGATGCTGCCAGAATCTGTCTCGATTGTAAATATGGAAACAAGTTCGGTCGAAGTTCACGACGAAGACGGTCGAGCCAAGACCGTGAGTAGCATGTTCATCGAACTCCTTGGAGAAGGTGACATGGCCGAAGAGGAATAATCACAGCAACGCCATTCGGCGCTCAATTTCATGAGCAGTCGCTTCAAAGACTGCAAGAGACTGCCCCACAGGATCCTCGAGTTCCCAATCTTGGTCGATTCTCATTGCTGGGCATGAAACCCCACAACCCATTGAGATGACCATATCGAAATCTTCTGCGTTAAACAAGTCAACTGATTTTGGTTCCAGGCCATCGGTTGCGATTCCTTTCATTTCGAGCACCTTCAGTGCATGTGCAGAAACTTGGCTTGCAGGGTGAGTTCCTGCACTCGCTGCTTCGTGGCCGAGATGGCGGGCGATGCCTTCAGCCATCTGGGAGCGACACGAATTTCCAACACAAACAAACAACAATCGCATGAACAGATGACGGTGATGTATCTTATCAAGGTTGACTCATTAGAACAAATAGGAAGGACTTGAAGTGAGACCGTTCGTCATATATTCGGGCTCATACGTTGTTTTGTTTGTTCTTCACATTCTTTTCGCTGCAAATGAATTGGACTTATTGTTCCAAATTGTTGCGATGTTGTTGGTTTGCATGACATTTCTTTGCGGACCACTCCTTTGGTATCTCGACCAAATCACTGTTTCGATGTCTCACAATCAGACGACGCTTGGTTTTGTAGTGAGTTTACCTCTCTCACTCGGAATCGCTTATGCATACGCTGGTATGGAATTCGAACTCAGTGCTAGTTTCCTTGCATTATTGTTGACATCACTCACACATGGTGCGTGGTTCCTGTTCTTGAAGGGAAAATAAACGCATTGAAGTAGGCAGAACATGTGGAAAGGTCATGTCCGATTCCCCAGTTTCGATGCATACTCCAGGAAAAGATGATGAGGATAAAGCACCAGAAGCACCCGATCCTGCCGCACAAAAACAAATGGAACAAGCCTACGCTCAAATGAAGCGAAAGATGGCTATGGCCGAAATCGGAAAGAAAATCAAGCACAAAATCATGGTTCTTTCAGGTAAAGGTGGTGTCGGTAAATCAACTGTTTCAACAGGACTTGCACTCGCACTCGCTCAGCAAGGTCACAAGGTCGGTATTCTCGACATCGATATCACTGGACCGAACGTTCCAAAGATGATGGGGCTTGATGGAAGAAAGTTGCATGTTGAAGCGGGTCGAATTCATCCTGCTCAAGGCCATCTTGGAGTCAAGGTCATTTCCATGGCATTTCTTCTCGAAGATGAAGACACGCCAGTCGTTTGGCGCGGTCCAATCAAACTGGGTGCAATTCAGCAATTCATCGGAGATGTCGAATGGGGTAACCTCGATTATCTGATTATTGACTTCCCTCCAGGAACCTCAGATGAACCGCTCACAGTTGCTCAGTCTTTACCAGACATTGATGGAATGGTCATTGTTACAACACCCCAAGACGTTGCTCTTTTGGATAGTCGAAAGTCGATTTCGTTTGCCTCTTCGTTGAAAGTACCCGTTCTTGGTGTCGTTGAGAACATGAGTGGTTACACCATCCAAGGCAAAGGAACACCAGGAACCGAAATCGAAATTGCCGCACCCGCTGGCCGTACATTGCGAGCAACTTGTGACGACGAAGGCCGATTTAGTGTCACTCTTGACATCTTCAAGGAAGGTGGAGGGAAATCTACTGCTGAGGAATTCGGTGTGCCGTTCCTAGGGGCGTTGCCGTTCGATCCTGGCTTCGTCCGTGGTGGAGATGACGGAGTTCATCGAATTGTTAGCGAACCCGAAGGTGCATCTGCATCAGCCTTTTCATATGTTGTTGCTTCGATTCAATCTCAACTGGATGATTCCACATCCTCCAGTTTGGAAATCATTTGAGGTCTATGTATGGCTGATGAACCCCTTGAATTGCGACGTCTTGAACGCCGAGATGCCGATATGGAATTGACGTACGAAGACGGAACAACATTCACAGTTTCATACGACGACTTACGTCATGCCTGCCCATGTGCAAAGTGTGCACCACTTCGCAACGAGGACGAGACGAGCATGCAACTTCGACGTACAGTAGAAGCTCTGCCAAAACAAAAGCCGTTGGTACGTACCGTTGGTAACTACGCCATTTCATTTGAATGGGAATCCGGTTGTTCAAGTGGAATCTATCGTTACGAGCGAATCTGGGATCTCGCACATCGACGTGATCCCGACCGTGGGCGACCTTATGTTCATGGTGCATGGTGATTCACGTCCTTCAGCCCAAAACCATGTGCGGGTTTCTTGAGCACAAGCCATCACCCCACATTTAGGAGGCATTAGGATGGATGGCGTCTATCTCACTTGGCTCATCTCGGCATTAGCCGTTGGTGTCTTCTTAATGCCCTACTTCAAGCCACCTTGGGCGAAGTTGACGTTAACTGGATTTGTTGATTTCATTCGACGCTATTGGTTGCACTTGTTAATCGCCCTTTCGATTTACAATGCAAAGGATTTCCTCGACCAAATCGATCGAATCTTAATGGCCCGAACAGGCTTGGACATGACTCCATACATTTACGCAATTGAAGGAGACCTCGTCGTTTGGTTCCAAGACACCTTCCGAGCAACGTGGCTTGATGTTTTCATGACCCATTTCTACATTGCTGGATTCATGTTCATCACGTATGCATCCATTTTCTACGTGACCTACTTCGATGACCGTTGGATGGCCGACCGTATTTCATTGTGCATAGCGTGGGTTTATCTTCTTGCAATCCCATTCTACTTGTTTTTCAACGTGAGAGTTACTGGATTCTACATTGAAGATATGGATGCAATCGCCTACACCCTCAACCCAGAAATTGAGGATTGGTTCCGCCGTATAGATGCGTTTACAAACTGTATGCCTTCCTTACACATTGCGGTTCCATTTGCCATTTGGTTGACCTTCAGAAAACACGACCATGACGGCCGTTGGCGTCGATATCAAAACATGGTTTTGATCTACATCCTGCTTACAGCATTCGCGATAATCTACCTCGGAATCCATTGGTTTGTTGACATCATTGGTGGAATGATTCTTGCAACATTCACGGTTTACTTAACGGATAAAACCACGAAACCTGTTTGGACACTCTTCGATGAGCGCACCATCAACAGCCGATTAGCAACCGTTTTGACTCGTCCAGGCCATTCGCTATCCTTCATTTTCAGTCGATTAAAAGCATACGTCGCAAAGCTTCTGAAACCCAGCAGTAGGGAAACGGGCACGTTTATTGTAGTGATTTTGATTTTGACGGGCGCCGTTATTACTTGGGATTTAACCCACAACGAACTCCCTGCAGAAGGAGTGCAATCTGCTCAAGGGGCTGTCGCATCTGAGGGTTGGCTGGCAACCATGGACAATCAATCGGGCGAGGCTATTGTATTGATTCACGACGTATCTGATCCATTGAGTGAACCGAGCACAGTCGATCAACCTTTGATGCAACTCGATTCTCCGTACGCTTTGTATGAACACTATCTTGCAGTTGCCAATGAAACTGAACTGCGCCTCATCGATGTAGAGAGGCCAAACAATGTTCTCCTTTACCAGCAACACGAAGGTATTCAGTCCCTGCAAATGACTGCATTGCAAGGTAAGCCTGTGGTTCTCTTCACCGCAGACGATGTCCTTTATGCAGTTGATCTTGATGGGAATGAAGTTCTTACTCCTACCTTGCCAAATGATGAGACAGTCAAACTGATGTCTGTATCTGGAATTGAACTCCTCTTGGTTTCAAATCAACAACCATCAGTTCTTCGACTTGGAACGATTGGGACCTCAGGCTCCCAGAACATTGTAACGAATGCCTCCACGACAGCTGAGCAAAATCTTGTTCTTGAAGAATGGGGGCAAACGGTTGATGAGCTCAATTCAAGCATTGAGCAAATTTCCTTCGATTCACAACATATTGCAGTCCGAGTTAATGTCTCTGCCTTGGATAGGTTGGTGTTGTACGATCGCTCTACTGGTGAACAATGGCTTGGTTTTGACCCGATTTTCCCTGTTGGAAACATCTCTTTGGGCTACGGCTATGTTGTTTGGGAAGGGAAGGACCATTACAATCCATTGAGTTTTGCAGATAAGTACGGCGATTGGGAAATTCATCAATTGTATCTCTTAACGAATTATTCAGAACAATTAACCTCAGATACAATCGATCAAATCAATCCTATTGCACTTGAAGGAGGTCTTGCGTATATCGAAGTAGAAGACGATGGAGAAGTGACAATCAATGTGCTGAATCGAGGGACAGAACTTGCAACCTACTCGAGTACAGTGCTTCAATGGTCAGTCATCCTACTGATTGCATTGACGTTTATTTTCATCTTGCAACGACAGAACGAAGAGCAAGCAACACGAATCATCCATGATAGCGTACTCGAGTCCGAATAATGTCGAATCGTTCAATCACATCATCCATCGAAACTGGTTCTCCGCCCGGGGTTGTTTTTGCAGGACCAAGGTCACGTTCACATTCTGCATATCCTTCGACGACAGCTTCAATAGCTCCTTTTCGATGAGGATGAGATGCACCGAGAATCTCGAATAGAACATGCAAATCAATTCCATACAACTCAGTTTCAAACTCAATCTTTGCGAGGCCGAAATCGATCAAGACTGCGTCGCCCTCCGGAGTGATGATGATGTTATTTGTTGAAAGATCACCGTGCACGATTGCTTGTCGATGAAGCAATCGAATGCTCTTGCCTGCAGTTTTGAGATGTTCAATAACGACTGTGTCTGCAACAGACTCGTCGTTCAGAATGTCAATCAGGGCTCTACCCGGTATGTTACTCATGACCAATTGTTGCTCGGTGATGTCACAATCGTAGAGGATTGGAATGTTGAGCCCACTCCTGTAAAGGCGGACCATGAGTCGAGCCTCAGCAATCATGCGTCGACGGCCGAGTCTATCGTCCAAATCGGGGTGGCGCCAAGAACGAAGGCGTCGTTGCTTCCGTACTGCAGGCAGGCCCATCCATGAACCGCGCCATACTTCTGCTTCTGCACCGAGGTACAGTCGCTCATCAGCGATGAATGCCATTGTGTCCTCGGAATTCCTCCTTTTTCATAAGGTCAACGCTTGGCAATGGGTTGAAATTAGAAGGCGGTTTGGAACTACTGATACGCATGTCTGTTTCGCTTGCTATGTGTGCCGTCGATTTTTCCTCGACATCCATGTCTCCAGAGGATATGGCGATCGCTGAGAGAATTGTTGAATTGAAGCAAGAATTAGGTGACGACCTGTTGATTCTCGGTCATCATTATCAACGCGACAGCATAGTTATGCATGCCGATTTCCTCGGTGATTCCTTCATGTTGAGTCAGAAGGCAGCCGAATCAGATGCCAAATACATTGTATTCTGTGGCGTGCATTTCATGGCTGAATCAGCAGATATTCTCACTTCGGATAATCAAATGGTTATGCTTCCAAATCTTCGAGCAGGATGTTCCATGGCAGATATGGCAACGCTCGTTGATGTTGAGGAGGCATGGTCTGAGATGATTTCATCGACAGACCTTCTCGATCCAATCAACAAAGAAGATCCCATCGCACCTGCAAAGGAAGATGAATCGTATCTCGTGCCAGTCACCTACATGAACAGCAGTGCAGATCTGAAGGATTTCGTTGGACGCCATGGTGGAATCGTCTGCACATCGTCCAATGCAGAAGGTGTCTTGCAATGGGCGTTTGAACGTGCAGGACCAAAAGGAGCAGTACTTTTCTTCCCCGATCAACATCTCGGAAGAAACACCGGCCTTCGGATGGGTATTACCGAAGATCAAATGCCGACCTGGACGCCGGACATAGGGGCCAGTTCAGATTTGAATGATGCTCGAATCATTCTATGGCACGGTTTCTGTTCAGTCCACAAGCGATTCAAGCCAAGTCAAATTGCTGATTTCAGACAACGCCATCCGGATGGACTAGTTGTCGTTCATCCTGAGTGCCCAAAGGAGACGGTTGAAGTTGCAGATGCCAATGGATCGACCCAATACATCATCAATTTCGTTAACGACCTCCCAGAGGGCTCCACCGTTGCAATCGGAACGGAAATCAACATGGTCGCCCGTTTAGCGGACGACCATCCAGATAAGCACATTGAATGCCTTGATCCAGAAGTTTGTCCATGCTCAACGATGTACATGATCCACCCTGCGTACTTGATGGACCTTCTTGAAAAACTCGTGGATGGGCAGATTCACAATCAAATCAGCGTTTCAAATGAAGTGCAGGAAGGATCCTTACTCGCATTGGAGCGTATGCTTAGTATTCGTGCCTGATTACTCAGCAAGTCTTCTGAGTTCTTCCACACTACGAACTTCAGCAAGGTAGATTTGTTCGATAGCATCATGCAAGTCAGCATCACCTGCTTCTTCGATCATAGGAATGAGTTCACCATATACTTCGGCAGCCTTCGTCTCAGTCTTCAATGACTCAGCGAGCATATCAAGGTAGGATGAGACGTGTTCGATTGGCATTTGGTTTCGCTCTGTAACAGCGACACCGCCAAGTTTGACGATCGCAGAACGTACGATGTTGGAATGAACCATCGATTCGTTTGCTTCAGCAGTAAAGTGAGGTTCGAGTTGAAGTCGATGTATGCCTCGTATGTATGCGGCATAGTGCGCATACATGTTGATGGCACGAAGCTCCCATCCAAGCGCTTCATTCAATTTTGCAATCAGGTGTTGGTTTGCCATCATAAAAGCCTCTTTGTGCTTCCACTTAAAGTTCAGGTTGAACTCAGAACGCTTTCAGTAAACTTCCACCCCAGCAATGCAACCAGTGGGCAAAGAAGCATTGTAACGCCAACATAGCCAAGAGCAAGCCCCGTCTGTTGATTCTCAATAAGATGGATTGTTTCAACAGAAAATGCAGACATGGTAGTAAGCCCACCGAGAAGACCGGTGCCCAAGAGAAGAGCCACGTCTTTTGAAATAGCCTGTTCCGCAAGTCCAATTGCAACCGCACCCATCAAAAATGAACCAACGATATTGACGGTCAAAGTGGCCCACGGGAAACCATCATTGGAAACCCATTCAGAAGTCAAATAGCGCAAGGTTGCACCAATTCCACCACCCAACGCAACCGCTGCAACCTGTTGGAGCATGGAACTTGCTGTGCAATAAAGACCTTCAAGTTCGTGTTGAAATTGAACCGAAAAACCATCAATAAGGGCCTCCAAGCCAAATCCATGCGAACGGTCTGGTTCATGACAGGAAATTCAGGAAAGGTCCGAGAAGCGAAGCATGCATTGGAGCCTTTGGGATTTGATGTGCGACAGCTTGTCATAGACGGTGTTGAAATCAGTGAGCCACAATGCGATGACTTGGAGGATGTTGCCCGCTCAAAACTGGACCAAGCTCAACAGTATCTTCCCAATCCAAGCGATGCGCTTATGGTCGAAGATGCAGGATTGTTCGTTGATGCTTTGCAAGGGTTTCCTGGTGTTTATTCAGCATATGCACTCAACACGATTGGCTGCAACGGTATGCTTCGGTTGATGGTTGGAGAAGCAAGCAGAGGGGCGCAATTTGAGGCTGTTGCAGCGTTTTTTCTCGAGGGAGAAGTCCATATCTCAAGGGGCGTATGCCGTGGTCGACTTTCATTGAAAGCAAGCGGGAGAGAAGGTTTCGGATTTGATCCGATCTTCATCCCCGATGATATTGAAGCCGATGGCAACTCCCGTTCAACTTCTGGGTTGACCTTTGCTGATGTCGACCTTTCTGTTAAGGAACACTTCAGTCATCGACGCAAAGCGTTGGACAGTCTTATCGAATTGCTCTTGACAACCGAGGCGGCATCATCTCCATAAGCAGGGAGTTCTTGGACGGAGTGATAGGCATGGGGTTCTTACGCAATACAATCGCAATGGCGTTTGTTGCTACCTTGTTGTTCTATTTCGTATCCGTTGGTGAAATGGAAGAGGCTCAACAATGGATAACCATTGGTGTGATGGTGACACTTGGTCTTGGATACATTCTCTCTGGGTCCCCATCTTTTGAATTGCCAGTCCAGCCCAAAGCGACAACACCTTCCTCTTCGAGCGTTGTTGCAAATGAACCTCAGCCCAATGGTGGCTCTGAAGAGCCCGTTACTCCAGAGCCCAAACCAGTGCAGACAATGTCACTGAAAGAACGTAAAGCCGCAAAAATCCAGGCCGCTCAAGAAGCACAACGTGTTGCAATGGCTGCCGCCAATGGCGATGACGAAGTTGTGATGGAAGTCTTACCTGTCGTTGAAGTCGAAACTGTCCACGTTGCAGACGAATATGTGGTCGAAGTAAGTCCAGAGTCTGTCGAGGAGGCTGACATTCAAGCAACGGTCAAAGAACGGGCTTCACGACACAGCGAAATTCGAGCGAGAATCGAAGCGCGCCGACGCTCTCAGATGGCTGATATTCGCGCATCGACATCCCGCATGTGGGAAGAGAATGTTGTTCGAGAAGATCTCGTTGCTTTGCTCCAAAACGAGGGCCATGGTATCACAGTTCTCGATGAACCTCTGCAACCTGACCCTGGTCACATTTATGGTGCAACGTTCATCAGAATCGACGATCAGAGAGTCCTCAAATACCGTTCACAACTTGATGCAGGATTTGAAGCGGTTGACTCACAAAAAGCAGAACCTGAACCGTCACTTCCTGACCTTCCTCCATTGATTGGTCCCGATGGAAACCCACTTCCGTTACCTGAGTTGGCAAGTCCTTCAGGAGCCCTTGCAGCATTAAAGATGGAAATGGATGAAGATTGAGGACTGCTGATGGAAACTGCAGATCGAACCTCATCAAGCAACAAACGACGTGCACTCACTGGCCTGACACTTGTCGGCATTGCTCCGACCGTTTCTGTCGTAACAGGATTTGGATTCAACGCAGGTCTTCTAGGTTCATTGGTATTCATCTTCACCAAATTGTGGATGTTCGGACTACCTGCATTTTGGTACCTTAAGGTCGAGGGCGGTGTACGTTCCTCATCGTTACCAAGTGATGGAGGTTGGATGGTTTCCACCTACTTGGGTATAGGTATGGCAATTGTCATCTGTATAGCGTACTTTCTCTTGGGAGATCTAGTCTTACGTGCAGAAGATTTAGCCGAGATTCTTGAACCATTCGGGCTTACAGTGCCATGGAAATTGGCAGTTGGAATTCTGTTTTGGATTTTCATAAATTCAGTGCTGGAGGAGTATGTCTTTCGATGGTTTATCACATCTAAACTTGAAGAGGTCGTCGGAGGGACATGGTTGCCCATCTTCCTCTCGGCTGGAATTTTTACACTTCACCACACCATCGCATTGGCGTTCTTTATTGATCCACTTGGGAATGCATTAGCATCCCTTGGAGTATTCATTGGTGGCGTGATTTTCTCATGGATTTACGTCCGATATCGTAGCGTGTGGGTTGTATGGGTCGCCCATGCCATTGCCGATGTTGCGATTTTTGCAATCGCTTGGCATCTTATTGTTGGCTTCTGATCACTCGTGTTTCCATTCTGGCTTCTCTCGATTGAGAAATGCTTTGACTCCGATTTCCTTGTCTGCAGTATCGAATAAGTTTGCAAAGGCCTTTGCTTCTGTAGCAACACCATTAGTCAAGCCTTCATCGAGAGCAGAACGGAGTGTTTCTTTGGCAACCCGGAGCGTATTGCTGGATTTCGTGGCAATCAAACAGGCCATGTCCAGTGCCTTTTGCTTCAATTCCTCAACTTCAACAACATGGTTCACTAATCCGATGCGTTGTGCTTCTTCCGCACCGATCATTTCTCCTGTGTAGACCATTTCGAGAGCTTTACCATAACCCAAGAGAGAAACGAGTCGTTGCGTGCCACCATATCCTGGGATGAGGCCAAGATTGATTTCAGGAGTTCCAAATTTCGATCGACTGCTTGCTATACGTATGTCACATGAACATGCGACTTCGAGCCCCCCTCCCAGTGCAAACCCATCTACCATTGCGATGGTTGGTTTGCTGATGTTCCACAACGCTTCGATAGCGTTGTTGGTGAACTTAGTCGTGATTTCTTTACTATCAGCGCCGAGGAATTCAGTGATATCTGCGCCAGCAACAAACGCATTTGGTTTGGCCCGCTTTCCTTCTTCAGGTTTAACTGGCGATGCTCCTGTTATGATGAGGCATCGAACCAACTTTTCAGTCTCTGCCCACTTGACCATGGTCTTGATTGCAGAGGTCACGTCTGCATTGAGTGCGTTCAATTTGTTGGGGCGATTAATGGTGACCAGAGCAACGACGGTTCCGTCAGTACAGCCCTCGACGGGAATGAGTTCAATTGGGAGTATTGGATTATCGGGAGGGGTGTTATCAGGCTTGATTGAATCCTTGATCGAATCGGCTATTCTTCGGATTACCGGTACTACAACGGAATTTCCAGCTTGTTTGTACAGATGGGAGTTTGCAACTTTTTTCGGAGTTTTGAACGAACTACCAAATCCTTGAAACATAAAACATTCTTTCGGAGTCAGCTTTCGGATACCGTGCGATGCTAGGATCAATGGGACATTGTGCCCTCCAGTGCCCATATTCGCCGTCAGGGTCGGACAGGCATTGGATTTGTTTTCTCGAACATACTTTCTTCGCCATTGATACATCGTATCATTCTTCGTAATTGATTCAACCAATTTATCGTAGAATACACATTTGTCGCTGTAGTAATACTTATCCTCAACTTTTGTCTTGAAATCGGCTATATCGGCAATACCAGTCTCAAGATTGATTTTAGGCGGGAACTGGAACCTCTCCGATGCTTCTTTATCCAGAAAACCAACCACATAAATTCGTTCTCTGATTTGAGGAATATTGCCGTATTCCGCTGCATTTAGGACTTTGTAATGTATGTTGTAACCAAGCGTCTCTAGGGAGTCGCGGATGACAGAAAACGTTCTTCCTTTATCATGGCCTAGGAGGTTTTTTACATTTTCAAGAAATACAATTTGTGGCATTTTGTCCTTGATGATTCTCTCCAATTCGAAGTAGAGATTGCCTCGCCCTTTTTCATCATCGAAGCCCTGCCTGTAGCCTGCAACAGAAAACGCTTGACACGGGAACCCCGCAAGCATGATGTCAAAGTCTGGAATCTGGTCAGATTTGACTTCTCGGATGTCCCGGACATCGAGTGGAATAACGTGATTTTCTTTGTATGTCAACGAGGCTTTTTCGCAGTATTCATTGGCATACACCACCTCAAATCCTGCCTGCTCAAAACCAAGGTCAATACCCCCTACCCCAGCAAAGAATGAAGCGCACTTTAGCATATATCAGAATTCCCTCCAGATTGTTAATAGTTTTATGGGACGGGGTTGGCGACATCAAAATGTCAAGACAAAATTTGATACAATTGACTAGGAAGGAAAATGAAGCATCTCAAAGTTATGTAGTATGCTAATAAACCATCATGTGTAATTAAGTCCATGCGAGAGGAGTTACATGCTTTCCACCTGCCAGAAGGTGTATTCAATGTTCAAGCAATAAGGTTCGAAGAGGGTGACCGTCAAAAGCTCTCTAGGATGTATCGTGACTGGATTTCCTTGAGTAAAGATTTGCGTTCTTACCAAGGCCGAGGCGTGAATCTACCTGAGGTTCTTTCAGAAGGAGCGTTTGCACTTGAAATGAATGTGCTCAGAGTCGTCAAGAGTATTCCTGGAGCAAACTCATCTTGGGATTGCTACGATCCGGTCCTGCACAAGAGAATTCAAGTCAAAGCTTGCAGTGTGTTGCCAGACCTTACGTCCTTCGGCCCCACCTCGGAGTGGGATGAACTATACTTTCTTGATTTCTATCGGGAAGGAAATTGGGATGGTACATTCGATATCTACAAAATACCGAATGAATTGATTTACAATCACAAAGTAAACCAGCACCAAACGATGAAGGAGCAACAATTGGAAAAAAGAAGACCTAGATTCAGTATCTACAAAGAAATAATACTCTCCAATGGAATGACTCCAATCAAAACAGGTCGCCTATATTGATGGGGTTCTTTTTCTACGCCAGTTTGGACAATAATTTCTCAGGTATCTGAGAAAGATTTCACAGTCGCTTACAATGCTTGGGTGGTTCAAGCAAGCAATCAAAACCCGAAGTTAGTTGGTGATGTCATGGGCGAAGACTCGCAACCGCTTGTACGCGCAGTCGACATGGGTAAGCGGTATGGCGAATTTGTCGCACTTCACCCACTCAATGTCGAGGTCCATTCCGGTGAGTTTTTTGGCGTATTTGGCCCCAACGGTGCAGGAAAATCAACGTTCATCAAACTCTTGACCGGACAACTCCAACCATCGATTGGACAAATCGAAGTGCTGGGCGTTGATGCAAAGCAATCTCCACAGAAACTCAAAGCCAACATTGGGATTGTTCCCGAATCTGAATCACCTCCGTCCTTTTTGACGCCAACAGAGTTCCTCCAGTTCGTTGCACGATTACGCGGTCTCGACAATCTCGATGAACAGGTTGAGTATTGGTTGGATTGGTTTGGGTTGCAAGAGAAACGCGATACTATGTGCAAGGATCTCTCCAAAGGACAGCGACAGAAAGTCATGCTCGCTTCCGCTTTCATCCACAATCCCAAACTGTTGTTTTTGGACGAACCGTTTGCAAATCTCGATCCGATCTATCAAAGGAAATGCAGGGAATGGTTGCTCGATCACGTAGCAAAGGGAGGTACAATTTTCCTCTGTTCTCACGTTCTTGAGATGGCAGAACGCATGTGCAATCGTATGGCCATCATCAATCACGGTCGTGTCCTTGCAGCTGGAACGGTATCAGGTCTCAAAGAATCAGAGCAAGAGACCCTGGAAGACGTCTTCATTCGACTTGTTGGACATTCCATCGAAGAGGTTGAACGTCACACTGAGGAAGGAATTGGCACAGAGGAGGAGTGAACATGTCCACTTCGAGCATCATCTCACGGGATTGGGATGAAGTTATTGAGACGTATGACAACAGTTCCAAGACTTCTCTAGGCACGTCATCTGGAGGCGTTCGCCTACTCGAACCACAACGAGGATTTGCGGCATTTGCAACAACCTTCCGTTTCATGTTCCGTGAAGAGTGGCGTGAAAACATTGACTTTGCAAAGAAGCGCCAGGTCGTTTTGTTTCCACTGTTGTTAACGCTGGTAACTATGGTTACAACAATCGGATTGCAATTTCTCGTCGGAGATTCGGCAGCACAATCATCGGACATGGACACCAAATCGTTCACATGGGATCAACTACGATTCGGCTTGCATCTCCCATTACTGTTCTTCAGTTTGGGAATGGGTACGTTCGCTTTCCGTGGGCGAGAAGCAATTTCTCAACGAGATGGAAACAAGAACCATCTCATCGCAGCCCCTGCAATCCAGCCCCTTCCGAATTCAATGGCACATTACGCATTCTTTGCCAAGGAACTGGTCTATTACGCTCTCCTCATCCTAACACCGATTGTTTTCGGTATGGCCCTTGGAATCGTGTTGGGTGAATTTGGTTCAGTGACGACTCCGCTCAAGTGGTCATCCCTGCCTTGGACATGGCTAGCGATGTTCACGACCATTGCACAGGGCCTTGCTATCTCGTTTCTCGGCTCCGCCCTCTGGATGCGGGGTCGGCCGTTCACGATTTTTGGACCAATTCTCATCGTGTTTTTGGGTATTGCAGTCGGCATCGGCCTGATTGATCTTGAACTCGGTCTCTGGGGGCTTGCAATTCAACGTGAACAAGCATTGTGGATTGCGATTGCCTCTCTTATCGGATGTGCACTGATTGGATTGGTTTCAGCAGCCCTTATTCTCGATGATTTTGAAACAAAAGTCATCGAACACGCAGATCTGTTTGAACCATACTATGGCCGATTGAATTTCCTCGGCCGTGGCGAAGTTCGCCTGTTGGTGGCCAAAGAATTTGTCGATTTACGAAGGTCTGGTGCGCTAAAGAAAATGACGGTCTCGTATTCAATTCCACTTCTTGTGCTTCTTGGAATGGCTTGGCTTGTAGATTTTGCAGAGGCGCCAATCCCAATCAATTTGCTTTCCTATGCCCCGTTTCTTGGATTCTTTGGATTCAATTTTTATTCGTGGCTAACAGCTCTCGATTCACCCGATTTCATGAACGGACTTCCATTGAGTGTCCCTCAATTGATTCGTGCAAAGGTCGTCGTTTATTTCCTCGCAACCTCATGGATTTCTCTCATTTTCCTTGTTGTCATGGCATGGCGCTTGGATGAATGGGGTGCTCTTCCCATCGGTATCATCATCATGTTTGCTAACTCGATTTACATCGTTGCTCTCACGGCGTTTTTGATGGGGCTGAGGCCCAATAAGGCAATTTTCGATGGTGCAATCATGACCAAGTTTTGGATTGGAACCGTGTTTCCTCTCCTCATGCTGTTCCTACTTTCCTTCACACAAGGAGATACTGAATTCTATCAAAATTGGTTTTCACAAGTTCGAGAGAGTGGTCTTGATGCTGAATCGGTCACATTTGATAGTGAACAGATGCAACAAGGGTTCTGGGGAATGCTTGGCGTTTCACTTGCTTTGATTGGTGCAAGTGGTCTTCTGTGGAAGTTGATGGATCGACGATGGGGCAAATCACCCTTTGACAACTAACAACATTGATGAGGCCTCGCCTCAGCGTTTCAAGCATGAGTCGGGTTTTCGCTGTCTGTGGCATGCCAGGTTCAGGTAAGGGCGAATTCGCTCAAATCTTCATTGATGCAGGGATTCCTGTTCGCTCAATGGGTGACATGGTTCGTGAAGAAGTCGCTCGACGTGAACTCGATGTTGTTCCCGAAGTGTTTGGTCAAGTTGCTGCAGATCTCCGACGCGAATTTGGAGAAGATGTCCTTGCCGTCCGCTTAACGGCTGCCGTGGACGAATTGCTTCAAACACATCCTCTCGTCTTGATTGATGGCCTCCGAGGCACGGCAGAATACAGTGTATTCAAATCAACTTGGGGCGAACGTTTTCAGTCGATTGCCATCCATACGGACAAGGAGATTCGCTTTTCGCGAATGCTGGCTAGAGGCAGAAGCGAAGATGGTGGGACGGCCACATTTGAAGCTCGAGACGAGCGTGAAAAAGGATGGGGGTTGGAAGAACTCATTGGCCAAGCAGATGTCCTTGTCGAGAACAACGACGATTTAGTACAATTTCAGAACCAAATTCGGTTGTGGCTGGCTACGCTTATCTGAGCCTCTCGTCCTCGTTTGGCAACCAAAGGTTATAGTCGGGCGCAACCTCTCAAGGAATGTCTCGGCGGTGATTTGTTATGGCTAGAAAAAAAGGTGGGGGCGGGCGAGGCCGACAAAGAGCACAACAACGTGCACAATATGATGAGCTTGACAAGTACCCTGTCATGCCTCCGCATGCCTTTGCGCGCATCGTTCGTGACAAGCGAACGCTCAACATCATTTACCAAATCATTGAACCACCAATGACCAAGAAAGAGCAAGAACAGCGCGAAGAGATCATGGACATCTTCATTCGTTCACTTACTGCCAACATCGAAGAGATCGATGGCAATCCAGAGGCTTACCTCCGTACTGCGATGGACAAGGTCATCAAATCGTACGGAATGAAGATCACCAAGAAGTCGAAGTCCAAACTGTTCTATTACATCCGACGTGACCTCATTGGCTACGGTCAAATGGATGTTCTGATGAATGACGCCAACGTTGAGGATATTTCGCTCGACGGAACAGGAGTGCCAATTTTCGCATACCACCGAAAGTTCGAATCTGTCGAGACTACATGCGTCTGGGATACGGACGACGCTCTCGAATCGTATGTTATCAAACTCGCACAACGTTGTGGTAAGCACATTTCTGTTGCAGATCCATTGCTTGACGCTACGCTGATGGACGGTTCTCGTATCGTTATGAAACTCGGCCGAGAAGTCTCGACTCGCGGTTCAGCGTTCTGTATTCGTCGGTTCAAGGACGACCCGTTCTCACCAGCGGATATTGTTGCCTTCCGAACCATGTCCTCATTGATGGTTGCATATCTTTGGATTGCCTTCCAGAATGAAGTCCCTATGCTTTTTGTCGGCGGTACTGCTTCTGGAAAGACAACAACTCTCAACGCAATGTGTATCTTCATCCCTTGGCAAATGAAGATTGTTTCAATCGAATCTACTCGTGAAGTTAACATCCCACAACCAAACTGGGTTCCAGGTCTTACAAGACAAGGGTTCGGTGGGGAATCAAGCGAAGGTGAAATTGGAGAGTTCGAGTTGCTCAAGGCAGCGTTACGTGAGCGGCCAGAATACATTATTGTGGGTGAGATTCGTGGTGCAGAAGCATACGTTCTGTTCCAAGCAATGGCTACTGGTCACTGTGCATATTCGACAGTTCACGCAGATTCTGTACCATCGCTCGTTCACCGATTGGAGAACAAACCGATCGACATTCCACGAGTTCTTCTGCCTGCACTTGAAGCATGTGCAATTCAGATTCAAACCCGTATCAATGGACGACGTGTCCGACGAACAAAGCAGATTGTTGAGATTGTTGGTATTGATCCAAACTCGATGGAAGTCATCACCAACGAAGTGTTCCGCTGGGATGTCTCTTCTGATGACTTCATCTTCAGTGGAAAGTCGTACGTTCTTGAGAAAATCATGGTCAAGATCAACTTCTCACAAGATGAGATGCGCCGAGAGTTGAGAACTCGTAAGCGTATTCTTGAATGGCTTGTTCTGAATGATATTCGAAAGGCGGACCAAGTATCGCAAATTGTTACCGAATACTACGTTCGTCCAAATGAAGTTCTTGCACGTGTTGATGGTCTACGCTGAGGTGAATCAATGGATCTAACCGCCTGGCAACGCATCTGTCATCGCCTCCTCGGTGGTGTATTCAAGAAGCGTGCTCGTGCAGATAAAGAGCTGAGCGACAACCTCGTCAAAGCATCAATGCCGATGATGCCTGAGGTTTACATGGCTACAGTTTTCGTGACAACATTCGTCATTACAGCTCTCGGCATTGGATTCGTAGCCCTGTTCTTCGTTCCTGAAATTGGTGTTATCGATTTGTGGGAAAGCCAACAAGATCCTACTACTGAAGCACCTTGTTTCGAGTGGGAATATTGGTTCCCAGACCAAGTTGATGAAACCAAACCAGGTAATGGCTGTCCAGATTACAAGACTCAAGTTTTCCCACCTGTTGTCAAGGTTCTCCTCGTCGCCATAGGTGGGGTGATTGTTCCATTCGCTGCTTGGAAATTCAACAAGGGCGGTGCTCAACGCGAGGCCAAGCGTCGAGGCGACATGATTGAGAAGTATCTTCCATACGCTGCTTCTTACACTGCTGCTATGTCCGCAGCGAATGCAACTCCTGCCAAGATTTTCCGCTCTCTTGCAATGAACAAGGACATCTATGGTGACGTTGCAGATGACGCTGCGATGGTCTATCGTGACGTTACATTGCTTGGCTATGACTTGATCACTGCGATGAAACTCAGTGTTGATCGTGCTGCTTCAGTATGGCTTACCGAATTCTTCCAAGGAATGGTTGGTACCCTAACAGCTGGTGGTCAATTGAAGCTCTACTTCCTGAACCGGGCAGAGCACTACATGCGTGAGAACAGAACACGCCTTGGACAGTTCCTTGAATCGATTGCTCTACTCGCAGAATCTTACATTGTTGTCGCCGTTGCTATGCCCCTGTTCCTGATTGTTATGCTTGTCATTATGTTCTGGGTATCCGGTTCAGGAGCAGAGATGTCCGAAGGAATGCTGTACGGAATCGTTCTTGGTTTCGTTCCAATGATTCACGTTGCTTACGCTGTACTCGTGTACACCTCAAGCAAAGAACAAGATATGTAGGGGGTGACAAGACTTGGCTCGAAAAAAGAAGAACAAGATTGTCGTCAATCTCGACTTGCCGAAAGACGACTCAACCATGACCAAGTTGTACGGTATCCTGTTCGTCTCGATTCTTCTTGGCATGACAACTGCTGTTGTTTGGGCAACGAACTCTGGATTTATTCCAACCACCAATGGCGAACCGATGTTCACTAACGTGGCATGTGGAATCATCACTGGTGATAATGAGGCCTTCAATGGTAACACCAAGCCAACCTACTCACAAAATCAATCCTGTTCGCTTCTACAAGACAGTCCAGATGTCGTAACGTGGAGTGATGAGCCATGGGAAGAAATCATGTTCCGAGGGAAAAATTTCGACGTCCCCGGTGTCGATCCGCAAGTAACAGGGGGAGAAGTCGTTCTTCAGCCAATGACGCTGACGTGTGAAGCCGAAGCGAGTGAACCTGTCTTGTATACTGTTGCTATCCGTAATCGAAACGGTCAGGTTTTGGATTATTACCTTGGAAATACTGGAGTATCCTCAGACCAATGTCTCATCGAATTGAACAGCATTGATGCAGGAAAGCGATACGAAATTTCTGTCCAATCCAACACTGAAAACGTCTATCTCGATGAGTTTTCATTTACAATGGAAATTCAGTATTTCGACGGAATCCCTGCAAACATGAACAACAAGTCGCTTTGGATTGGTCCCGAACTGAGTCTTGGACCATTGAGCGTTCATCCAACCATTTTCCTCAACTTCTTTGGATTGATGTTCTTCTTCTTCCTTTGGCCTGCTTCGTTTTATTGGGAAGGCGTCGAGAGCAGAAAGAACGAAATCGAAGAGAAATTCCCTGATTTCCTTCGTGACCTTGCTGAATATTGGAAAGGTGGTCTTTCCATGACGGTTGCGGTTCAAACCCTTGCAACATCGGAATACGGAGCTCTCAATGACGAAGTCAAGAAGATGAGCGATCAATTGTCCTGGGGTATCAAGTTCAGTGATGTTATTCTCCAGTTTGCTGAACGTGTTGGAACTCCGTTGGTCAAGCGTGCAATTTCGCTGATTTCAGAGGCAGATCGTGCTGGTGGTAAGATTTCAGATATTCTTGTCACTGCAGCAAACGACTCTCGTGAAATCAAGTTCCTTGAAGGCGAACGGAAACGAGCAATTGGTTCCTATATCGCTGTTATTTGGACATCGTATTTCGTTTTCCTCGGGGTTATCGTCGTTCTTTCAACGGTCTTTATTCCTGCAATTGCAAATTCAAACTCGTCTGATGATGGTGGCGGTGGACAAAACATTGGAAACATGAAGATTCGGAATGTCGATCCGTTGTTTTTCTTGACAATTTTCTACTACGGCGTTACTATGCAAGCCATTGGTAACGGGTGCATGGCTGGTTTGATGGCAACTGGACGGTTCTCTGCAGGATTCAAACATTCAGGGATGATGATCCTTGTTGCACTCGTCGTGTTCAATTTCATCGCGTTCTCTCCAAGCTTGATCGGTATTACTGAAACACCAGGGCTGAATCCATCGGTAGGAACGTTCGTACCCGCACCTCTGAATCTTGGGGGATAATGCTGTGCGTAAGGACGAAGACGCACAAGTCCACATTCTTGAGATGTTGACGCTCTTTTGGCTGTTTTTTATGTCAGCGACCTTCCTCATTCGAGTGAACGTTCCCGATGCTCGTTCAGTGGCTATCGATGCTTCCTTGGAATCTGCTGGAGAAGATGCAATCACTGCTTCAATGGCACTTCCGCCTGAACTCACTGGAGAGAGTCGTCTGCATGAACTCCTCTCTGAGGACTCGTTTGATGAAGCTTGCACAATCTTGCAAGACATGCTTCCCGTAGGTAAAGAAGCAAATTGTTGGCTTGCGCAAAACGCAATGCCTGCCACTCCTTATGCTGAAGTTGGGACACCCAACGGGGCGACGGTTACTGTGCATCAGTTGCTTGTCGTGGATACGGATGTGTGGACCATTAGTCTCGATGTCTGGTCAAGAGGGGGTGCTTCCTGATGCAACCTATACTCAAAGATGACAAGGCCCAGATGTTGCTTGCAACTGGCGTTGTTCTCATGATGTCCTTGCTGTCGATGGCGATTTTCGCCATTAAACTTGCAGGGATGTCCGTTCCACACGATGTGGCAAGTGACGCTGTCATCCACACCTCGCAAGATGTTGAAGCGGCTCTCCCATCTCTTGTCGAAGCAAGAGCAGAGGTCTGGTACGACAACGGCGTCTCCGCCCTTGAATCGGTCACTCAAGCGATGGATTCCTCACATGAAGATCTTCTCCATCATGGAGAGATCAGTGGTATTGAAGTCAAACTTATCAACATCACAATCACGGATTTAGGTTCAAATCAAATTCAAGTCGATGCAGAACTCGGTGTCTCAGATAGTGATGCAATGCTCAAGAAGCCGATTCTGTTCGTTGTCGAACTCTAATCTCGCTTCTGTTCATTCCAAGCAAGGTTGAGGAAGTGCTTGATTCGGTCAATGTCACTACCCCAAGAAGGATCGACAACAGGCCAAGATGCGATTTTTGCACGTTCTTGCAAACCATCTTGAATTCGGCGTATGCGATCAAAACCTGCGAGGTATCGATCCGCTCTACGATAGGAATGTGCATCTCGAGATTTCAGCATCTCCCGATGTTTCTCTTCAGTTTCAACCTGCATCAAGATGCCTACAGCAAT
>VMHT01145405.1_pt1 | contig 31140 bp, 32 predicted proteins | sample 4693611 | NCBI WGS metagenome assembly VMHT01 (sample SAMN12280063, study PRJNA550983) | marine metagenome | isolation source: seawater sampled from same location over 5 years 0.02-0.2 micron viral filtrate | place: USA: collected off the coast of southern California halfway between the port... ... | reverse complement strand
CATTATGAGGAGGAGCAGATGAAGCAGACCGTCGTGCCGAATCGAAATGCCATATTCGCATCCATATTGTATGGGTATGCTCTGTCTACCTCTATCAAGGAAGATAGCGACGTTATCCTAGCTTTAGGCGTACATAGCGGTGACCATGAAATTTATCCAGATTGCCGTCCAGAATTCTATGAGGCCCTCAGCATGGCATTTGAAATCGGTAACTGGGACAGTGATCGGGTTTCATTTCACCTCCCCTATATCGATGGTAACAAGCAATCCATACTTGGAGATGCAGAGATTTCATTGAATAAATTGAGTCTTGACTTCGATACCGTCTTCAAAAACACGAACACATCCTATAATCCGGATAGTGAGGGCAGATCTTCTGGTCGGAGTGGTGCTGATATTGAACGTATACTAGCATTTCATGCGATAGGTAAGAAAGACCCACTGGAGTACGCTGGAGGTTGGGACTCTGCCCTTAAGCATGCACTGAATGTACAATTAGACTGGGGTGACAGCAATGAATGATAAATCTCGAACGGAAAAAGACTGGAAAGACATGCTAACTCCAATCGAGTACGAGGTGACAAGAAGGGGTGGGACAGAACCTCCTTTCTCAGGCACTCTTTATCTTGAAGATCGGTCAGGATCCTATTTCTGTATCTGTTGCAATCATCTCTTATTCACCTCTGATATGAAATTTGACTCCGGCTGCGGTTGGCCTTCATTCCATACCGAGCATCCTCAAGCGGGAATACGTAGGCTAATAGATCGAAAATATGGGATGGTGAGGGTCGAGGTTCGATGCGGATCTTGTGATGCTCACCTTGGCCATGTTTTCGAAGATGGCCCTAGAAAATATGGCGGTGAAAGATATTGTATAAATTCAGTATCGATGATTTTCAAAGAGAGGGATATAGATGACTAGTAGAATAAGAAGATGGGTCGAAACGGATACTGGGCACAGAGTGCCGAACCACAAGAGCAAGTGCAAGAATATGCATGGACATAGATATCGATGGGAGGTGGAGCTGGAAGGCGATGTTGTATCCCAGGCAGGTACATCAGAAGAAGGTATGTTGATGGATTTCTCAGATATATCCATGATACTGGAGAAATATATCCATGATGTTGTTGATCATGCTTTCATCGTCTATGAAGGAGACATCGACGCAATAAATGCACTTTCGATTATCAAAGGACAAAAAACATTGGAAGTACCATTTGTGCCAACGGCAGAAAATCTAGCCAAATGGGCATTTGAACAGGTTAATCCACACATAAATACAGCATATGGAAATAGGATAAGGCTCCTCTCATTCCACGTTAGAGAGACGCCTAAATCATGGGCTATATGGTCCCCATAATATTGGACGTAATACGATAGATCGTATATGCGATATTCAATTTTTAACATCTATCAAAGAACATAGACACAATCTACAATTATATCGCCCATTTGATCGCTTAGATTTCAAATGTTTAATTTCGCAAGCAGGGCAGAACCAAATCCATCTAGCGTTCATCTTACGTAGATGTAAGCTGAAGGATCGCCCCATTTCGCGTGCTTCCGGATCATGCCATAGGGCCTCGAGCCTCCTGAATTCTTTACCATGATTTGAAAATCCGAGAGCATGTAAATATTCATGAAAAAGTAAGAAATTTGCATATCTCTCCCATCTGATATTCAGAGCTCTCGGATGGATATCTATACACCTAACACTAACAGGCGATATTTCGTCTGTTTTCTTTACTCCTTTCTTATATCTGCAAACAGCGTGTAGTCTGACAGCATTTTTTCTTAGTTTTCCCAATGGAATTTGAGAGAGCCCTGCTATATGAAGATCTGATAAATCTGGTATATTCATCATTTGTTCGATAATGGACGAACCCATGCCTTCAAGTGAAAATGATCGGTATTGGAGGAGAATTCCGGGTTCTTCAACACCTGTTTCGCTGATTATAGAGATATCACTCCGTATCATCTGATTTCACGTCCTCGAAAGCATCAGCAGCAGAAGTAATGACCGAGAGTATTCTGGATATCTCCTCTTCTTTCGGCAGGCCTCGCATTATGATTCGTATCAGGGTATCCTCTATGCTCTTCCTCCTATGATTCTGGGTGGGGACAATCTTCGAAAGTCTACCGACCTCTTCCCTGAATCTTTTTCTGAGACCTGGGGATAGAACTCTGGAGCCTTCGTAATTTCCATCGGTCTCCGAATTTATGAACCATGAATAGCATATTACTGCAACCGCATGACTGAGATTCATTATGGGATAGCCCTCCCAAGTGGGTATCGTCACTAGGATTTCGCATTCCCTCAACTCATCATTCAACAATCCTTTACCTTCCGGTCCGAATACTATGCCGACTTTTCCAGAATCCTCCTCAACCCTGCTTGGAATCTCGTCTGGGAGGAGGAAATGCCTATGATGGGTCTTATCACCGAGCTCCCTCTTTCCGGAGGTTCCAATCACAAGGGAAAGGTCCGAAGTTGAAGACCTCAGATCGTCGTGGAAGGCGACCTTATCTAATATCGAATTAGCATGTTTGGCTCTCTTCCTAGCAATTTCGGTCAGCTCTTCCTCTCTGCCAACTATCCGGAGATCGGTAATACCGAAATTCATCATACAGCGAGCGACTGCACCTATATTTCCTTCATGATATGGCCTGACAAGGATGATGCAAACTCGATTTGCCCACTCGGGAGTGGATTCAATACTGCGGCTGCCCATGGCCCATGGTCGCCATCATGTGGCATGAAGGATGGCGTTAGGTCAGTCGACTTTGCGCTGTTTGTACCTGGTGATATAGCCGGCTATCCAGTTTCGCATCTTCTTATTATCGACATCTGTGAAGCGCTCTACGAGACCCTTGTTCTCGTCAAAATCTGATGTGAAATGATCAGGATACCTCTCAATGAGCCTTAGGGCCCTTATTTTGATGAATGACGGTCTGATATTGCCCATTTCAATCCTCCATTAGCTTCACTTCAATTGGGAATCCTTCTTCCCTGGTGCAGACGACGCGAATCTTCCTTGGCGGCTTCTGCATCCCTCGAGCCCATATCGCATGATTCACGTCTTCATCTATCCAAATTTTCTCATCATCAGAGACCTTCATGTGTCGATGTACGTGCTTTCTTATCTCTGCCATTGCCCGATTAGCTCTACGGCTCCTTGGGACCTTCCAAGCTGCCCTTAGGGGAATCACCATTTCTCTAACTTCGGACATAGCATTCACCTCTGGAGTTTCGATCTACGCCACATGTGACGCTTAGGGTGAGTGGTTACCTTCCTGGCAGTCCTCATCATCACCCATACGGGAACACGCCGATTCTGATTAGTCACCTTGATCAGGCGCTTCTTCTTAGCATAGGGCTTGTGTCTTGCCATATGTTCACCTCAGTATCTAGAGAGCTCCGGATATCTAGCTTCAGCAGCCTCTCTTGCTTCGTGGGCCACGGAATCTACGTATGATTGTCCTTTAGATGAAATTACTTTGCCTAGGTTAACGTTCCCGCCGAGTGTGGTTCTGGGCTCGATGAGACCGCCCTTCTCCAACTGTTGAAGTATGGTTCTGATGATTTTTCTGGAGCCGGACGCTGCAGAATTTGGCTTTACTCCGCGATCCCTCGGACCACCGAATTCATGAGCGAGCCTATTCACTCCTATCGGTCCCTTCATTGCTACTTTACGGAGTACTGCGGCGCTCCTAATGCTCCACCAGTTTTCTTGAACGGGTATTCTTTCCCTGTGTATTCCGGTCTTAACGAAGCGGCTCCACTCGGGCGCATCCACCGTCTTGTCATCCACAAGTCGGCTCGAAAGAGCCTCGATCATTAGATCGGCTGGGATGTCATGTACAGTGGTCATGTCTACACCTGGCAAGCCGCCGACCTTCCGTCCGTATTTAACCGTGATGACATTCCATAATCGTCAGACAGCGCAGCGGGGCCCTAATCCTTAACGAGGTTTCAAAACAGGTTGCGACCAGAGAGTGGTAATGAAGAAAACCCTCTCAAGGAATCCGAACATGCTTAGAACCATGATTGGCCTGGGTATGACCCTTATCCTCCTCCTCGGTTACGCAGTCTATTCAAACACTCTAGATAGCGAATATTATCGATTCGAGACAACTAATGAAGAAATAGTTCTCACAACTGCCGAGCTGGATGGTGACGGGAAGTGGTACGTTACTACGACATCCGCTATTTCTTGGTTGAATATCTCTATGGAGGGGCTTTCAGAGGGGTCCGAAATGATCGTATCTTCAAGTTCTATCCCATTCTACACGAGTGAATCATTGGGTGCAGATAATGCTGGTCGGATGTTTACCTGCAAGGATATTGATGAGGATTTTGAGTTAATTGTTGAGTCCTGTGATCTAGATTTCTCACATGAATCGCTAGAGGCAGAAGGAATTGTAGAATTCAAATCGATTGTGGAAATCGAGCTTCCTCTGGGCGGAGTAGGATATATCGAGGCTGACGATTATGATAGCGCATTTGAGAAAGCAACAGAACGTTTATCGGAAGCAGAAGGAATAACTACGTGGTCAGTAGAGGTAAGAAAATCTGGAGAAATCGTCAACCTTTCTGATGCACCTGAGATACACGTTGTTACTCATGAGCTAGTTAGCGTTGAGGAGTTTAAGCTCGACCCGATTACCGAAACACTCTATGGGCTAGCCTCTTTGATCGGATGCTTCACCATGATGATCGTCGTACCCATGATTGCCTACTTCTCCAGTGTCGCTCGGCAGAAGAAAGAAGATAGGATAAGAGCTGAAAATCCGCCCCCGGCAGACTAGTTCCCGAACTTCTCTATTGCATGCATTAGTGAGTCTAGCACGCCATCGAGCCGCTCTGAAAGGCCTTCTTCTACAAGATCATCGTCCGAAAGGTGGGTTCTGCCACCCGGAATGGCTACTTGCTCGGGTGTACACCATCCGCCAAGCCATCTCACAACATGACGCATGTGATTGAGTGAGGATGTGTTAGAAACTCCACCTAGCATGCTGACAAGCGCGAATGGCTTACCTCCAACCTGATCTTTGCCCAACCAGTCAAGTTGTAATTTCATTGTACTGCTCATGGTTCCGTGATATTCGGGTGTAATGAGTATGAAGCCTTCTGAAGATTCGGCCATGCTGCGGTATTCTGATACCGATTCTGAATCCCAACACCCAGGGGAACCTATCAAGGGGAGAGTTGTGATATCGTTGCGGAATACATCGCAATCCATCCCTTTTGATTTTGTCCTTGCAACTATTGTTTGAGCGACAATGCCTGTGGACCCATCTAGACCATAGCCGCCGGAAATTACCAACACACCCATGTTAATGGGAATACCATCGTCAATATTGTAGTTGCGCAGAAGAAGACATCCTTCAAAATAGTAAACCTACTCGGTGGAGTACATGGAGTTCTTCGAAGGTCATGCAGAAATGGAAAATCTTCTCGAGGAGGAGCCGGCCAGAGTCGTCAATGAACTCCGAAATAGAGTACAGGACGATCTTGCCTCGAATGGACATGCATGGATAATGGTAGGCCGTGGTTTGACGAAACTTGGATTCGAAGAACAAGGACTAGAGTCCATTTCATACGGGGAGAGTCTACTTAGCTCTAGTGAAGTTACAGAAAATGAAGAGTCTGCGGACCTTCCTGAGGATATCGGTGATGCAGATAGTGTACGTGATCAAGAATCGTCAGCATCGGAGGGATATGGTGGAAATGAACAATTTGAAGATCGAGAATTACTTACAGAGGGACCATCTATCATTTCTATCTCTGACAATCTGGTTTTAGAGGAAGAATCATCCATTTTGGCATCCAAACCTGATTATTCGCAGGACAGCGAGGCAATAATCCTGATGTCCACAGGAGATTACAACGGAGCTATAGAGGCCTGGACCCGCCTCATCAAGATTGAAGAGTCTGCAGGCAGGTGGAACGGACTCGCTGAAAGTCTCGAAGCCCTTGGTTACAGTAATCGTGCCAATAAAGCCAGGCTCCGAGCCTCATCTACAGCGGAGGCGATAGAAGCAGCTTCGAGGGTCGATTTGGAGGCTTTGGCTAGAAGTGTTGAAGCCAAGCAACCCAATGAGCCAACAAGATTGGATACTGTGAATGAGGGGATCGAATGGTACAATAAAGGGTTAATTCTGCTTAATGATGGAAAGCCATTAGAGGCACTGGGTTGCTTTGAGAAGACTCTCTACACTAGATCAGATGGTCCTGAAGACCTGCGTATAAGGGCTAAGGTTGGGATTGCAGATGCCTATTCAGCACTAAACAGGTACGAGGAAGCGATATCCGCATATGTCCAAACCTATGAAGCGAAGCCTGAATCTCTTGGATATGCGGCGATATTCAACATGGGTAATGCATACACCCACTTGGGGAGATTCGATGATGCCATAACCTGCCTAAAAAAGTCCTCCGAAATGAATCAGGATCGCACTCACAAGAAAACTGTGAAGGCGCTCATAAAGCAAGTCAAGGCATTGAAAAAGGCGTCTAGCCGTTAATTAGCACTGAAACCGATTTGGATGTAGGGGTGAAGCTCCCTTCAGCGTATGACTCTATTGGGATCAAATGATTGGACTCGGGAAAGTAAGTTGCTACACAGCCCCTAGGTATATCGTATGGGACTACTGACCACCCATCTGATTCCATCCTCCTATCTACTCCTGTTGTTGATATATCCACCATTTGACCAGTTCTGAAGCCTCTTTCATTCATATCGTCTCTCGACATGAGTATAATCCTCCGCGAACCAGAAATACCCCTGTATCTATCATTTTCAGTGTATATCGTTGTATTGAATTGATCATGTGACCTGATTGTCATCATAGTGTAAGCATCATCGTCGGGGGTAAATGATGAGATTTCCGCTGCTGAAAACTCAGCTCTTCCCGTGGATGTTCTGAAAGTTCTGGTATCCCTTGGCGGATTTGGCAATTCGAACCCCGATGGGCGGAGAATTCTGGAATTATATGCCTCGAAGCCAGGAACTGTGGCCTCGATTCCTTCCCTGATTAACGAGAAGTCCGAACCCAAGTCTAACCATTGAATCGCGCCGCCAGCCATATCTTGACGCTTGCGAGCTATCCCGGCTATTATCGTAGGTTCAGATCGCATTGACATCGAAGGCCTACTTTTGCTGCCATTGGACATATGCACCACTCCCATCGAATTCTCAACAGATAGAATCTGAGGGCCGTTTGAAGTGACTTGCTCGTCCGTTCTCCCAAGGCATGGAAGTATGATCGCAGTTTCACCGGTTATCAGATGACTGCGATTCAATTTAGTTGATATCTGGACTGTTAGACTACAGGACTCAAGTGCCTCTGCGGTTCGATCTGTATCGGACATCGCAGAAAGGAAATTACCTCCGAGGGAAAGGAAAATACCGCCTCTTTCCCTCATCCTCTCCACCGCATGCACAGCGTCAGCCCCATGTCCCTCCACTGGATGGACTCCGTATCTTTTCTGGATGGCTGCTAGAAACTTCTCTGACGGCGCATGAGTGATTCCAACGGTTCTATCGCCCTGAACATTAGAATGTCCCCTCACAGGGCATACACCTGCTCCTGGCCTGCCTATGTGGCCGCCCAATAGTAGGACGTTCACGATCTCGCGTATCGTATCCACTGAATTTCTGTGCTGGGTTATGCCCATAGCCCAACAAATGATGGTACTCCTGGATCTTGAGAAAAGAGTGGCTAGGTCCCTTATCCTGGATTCGGATTGGCCTGTTGCCTTCTCAATCTCGCCCCAATCAATTTTCTTTGAGGCTTTTACATAAGAATTGTAACCGCTGGTACTGGAATCGATAAATGACTTATCGATCCACCCATTTTCAATCATTACAGAACCTATCCCTCTGAATAGTGCCATGTCCCCATTGATTCTGATATCGACATGATCATCTGCTATTTTCACTCCGGAGCCTAGCATATCGATGGCGTTCTGTGGATGTCGAAACCCTCGCATGCCAGTCTCTCTGATTGGATTGATACTCAATACAGATGATCCAGATTTCTTAGCAGAACTGAGTGCGGAAAGCATTCTGGGATGATTCGTACCTGGATTCTGCCCAACAACCACTATCAAATCGGAGTGATCGAAGTCTTCAAGCCTTACAGTGCCCTTTCCAATGCCTATCGATTCCCCCAAGGCCACTCCTGAACTTTCATGGCACATATTCGAACAATCTGGAAGATTATTGGTACCATGTTGCCTTGCGAGTAATTGCCAAAGAAATGCCGCCTCATTAGAGGCTCTTCCTGAAGTGTAGAAGTATGCATCATCTTCATTCTCTAGATTGAAGAGTGCGGCCCCGATTATCCCGAAGGCCCTGTCCCAATCTATGGGTCTGTAGTGGTTCGAATCCTTTTCCATGATCAGTGGTCTCGAGAGCCTGCCTTGTGCATTCAACCAAATGTCAGATTTCCTAGCCAGCGACAAAACGCTATTCTCCTCCCAGAACGAGTCTTGTATCACTTTGTTAGTTGCCTCATCAGCGATGGCCTTTGCACCATTCTCACAATACTCAAAGGGCGACGGTTCTGATGGATCAGGCCATGCGCAACCCGGACAATCGAACCCCTTATGTTGATTTGCACGACTGAGTGTTTTGGCAGAATCCAGTGGACCCATCTTCCCTATGCCGTGTTTCCAAGCCGAAACTACAGCTGGAAGGCCCGCAGCGACTTCTTTGACAGGAGCTAGAGTTGGTTGTTTGAAATTAGTCGGGCCTGTTCTCGAAGCCCCTCTGCCCATGGCCCTGTGCGCAGTTACACCGGTATATGCATGTCTGAAGATTCAGTAGTGTCCATCGGTTACTGTCATTCATCGTATACGTCTTGGAGCTGATAGAACTGTCATCCTATCTACCCTGGCAAATGAGACGAGAGTGAGATCATACTCTCTAGCCAGCTGAATGGCCAAAGTGGTTGCGGAGCCGACAGCAGAAAGAATGCAGTACCCACTTCTGATTGCTTTCTGAACCAATTCATATGAAATTCGACCAGATAGTGTACATACTGACGGGGCGAGTGATTCAGTCAGCAGGTATCCAGTTAGCTTATCCATCGCATTGTGACGTCCTACATCTTCCTCACAGCCAATCATATCCCCCTTCGAGTTGAAGGCTGCAGCACCGTGTGTACCTCCAGTTTCCCTAAACATATGCTGTTGCTGCATAGCCAAAGCATGCATATCATGAATCTGTTTTTGTGAGAATGTGTCATGAGAATTAACAGGTTGATGGTCGTGTAAGGCACTACGTCCGCAAAGACCGCATGAACCCGTCACCATCATGTTTCTATTGTGTTCGGAAGGGTCGTAGGGGGTATCATCCATGAGGGCTATCTTTGCTAAACCGTCTTCAAGAGTGAGCGTATCTATCGAATCTAGTTCTGTAATTATTCCTTCATTGTAGAGAAGCCCTCTAACTAGATTCAGGTCATTGCCCGGGGTTCTCATAAAAATGCCAAGGTAATTGGTCTTCCCTAGATGTGTTATAGATATCCTCAATGGTTCTTCGAGAGGCGCTTTGTAATCGAATTCAGTGCTATCGTCCGAACTCAAATACCTGGATTCGATTTCAATCCATTTCCCGTTATCGGGTCGATCATGAGCATTCATGCCAGATATCCCTGGACGGGTTCAAATATCAACAGACCGACAGAGACACATGGGGCTGATAGGCGGGAGCGGACTCGGTCTGCCGATGGCCGTGGAAGTCGATGTCGTAGAGGTGAAAATAGATGTCACCGAGACTGCAAAGTCAGCAATAGAGAAATCCATGTCTGATGATGGAGAAGGGTCCGTACTTGTGATATCTGCAGAGTCTGGGGGATGCTCGGGCTATCTGTATGACATGAAGATTGTAGATAGGCCCGATGAAGAGGGCTATCAATCCATATCCGTCGGAGGAAGAACCATCATGATACATGACAGGGATTCCGATCTCCTTAATGGAATTGTACTAGACTACAAGGATACGCTGATGGGCGGTGGTTTCCAGATTACAAATCCTAATGCAGACAAATCTTGCGGCTGTGGGCAGTCGTTTGGTTGATGGTATGAATATAGAAGACTCGCGCCCAACGACCCTTCTCGAGGGAGATGGGATTGAAGATGTCCTGTCTTCTATTTCTACTGTGAAAATTAAGCCATATCCGCCTGGGTCGATATCTAGGGCCGTAATATGCGATCCGGTTGGAAGAACTATTGATGCTCCATACGTTATTCACGATGAGGCCGGGTTGATATTGCTCCATCTATGTAGAGGGAAACCGGACTATCTCTCTGCAATAGCAAGAAATCTGAGTAAGAAGGGCGGTTCAGTCAGAGACGCGTCTCTTGTAATTGCAAGATTCATCCAAGATGAGAGAGGCTCTGGCCATAGTGATGGAATTCTCATACGAGGAATTGGAATTGAAAGTAATTTCAGAATCAGAATTTCATCGGACGAGGGAGGTGAGGAGTCCACAAATCTCTCGTTACTGCATTTTGCACTGGCACAAGGAGGGTTAACGGAGTATCATCTAGGAGGGAGGTATCTGCCTCATGAAATTGGTCTATCAGATTTCGTTAAGCTGGAAAATGGATGCTATCCTGGGCAGGAGATACATGCTAGGCTAGATTCCAGGAACCCCGTAACAAAGAGGCTCGTCAGGATAAGATCCGAGGCTGCACTGGATATGGGGCGCTTAATCACTGAAGATGGTAAATTGAAGATTTTCACGCCTTTTGTGGATTCTTTTGCACATGCTATTGCCGATGAAGGTGTTTTGGACGGCGTGATTAATCACAAGGGCATGGATGTGGAGATATCAACCATTCATTCTGCATTCTGATTATCCGAGTCTACTAGTTGATAAGTTCCCAGATGACGTATGAACCTATACTCATCCGGATCCATGTGGTTCTCAACCTGCTCTTCGAAAGCGGACTCAACAACTCTACCTCGCGTTCTGAAGAAAGACAGCTCCAGAGAGATACCGATTATTGTGGCGATATACAAGACCAGGACCACAGTCATCGCAAAATAAGAAGGATCGGAAAGGGCCCCAGTCCTGATTGTTGATGAGAGAGCGATTTGTCTTGATAAGAGGAAGACAAGTCCGACCCCCACCCACGGTCCGATTAGCTGTTCGACGAAACTATCCGCAGGAATCATCCGACGGTTTCTAGCATCCATGAATACGAGCGATCCACTGGTGGCTGCTCTTATGATGGATATCGCAGCTACTAAGATGACATAGACTCCGACCGTTATGGCAGCGATGAGGTTGAAGGAAACCGACAGATATGATACGATGAGGTAGGCGAATACACCTAAGAGGACAGTTATGGGGAGGCGGTGTATCGCAGCGATAACAGGTTCCGGTGGGCGGGTGGGGTCTCCCGGCCTATCTATCCAGACTACGTCCCAACCGGTTGCTTTCTTTACGATCCTCAGAACCAGTAAGAGTACCTTTTTCTCAATCAAGATATATTCGAAAAATCTAGTTACTGGGAGAAGAGGGAGGAATACGAATCCAGCTGGTATACTCAGGATTGGCCATACAACCAAGGAAGGTACAAGCAAGAAATGCCTCATGTCGAGAGGATGTAGCATATCTGTTTCGATTCTGGTTTGACGTTCTAAATCGATATCATATTGGCGAGCCGTTCTATCCAACTCTTGACGGAAATTCTTGATCGGAAAGCCCGAGTCGATAACAGAAGTAAAGCGTTCGCGATAGTGCAGATGCTCTGGTTCGTTGCCAATCCACCACGACCAGAGAACCCTGAGAGGGACCGTGAGAAGAACGGGGATGATTAGGATTAGTACCGCGGAGAAGATGTCACCGGAGTCCGAGGCCACGTGATGCGTCACTGGGATGCTGAGTTGAACCTATCCTCGACGACGGCCCAATTCACGACGTTCCACCAAGCATCGACGTAATCGCCACGGCCGGGTCCGAATTTCTTGTAGTATGCGTGTTCCCAGACATCTATTCCCAATATAGGCGAATCCCCGCATCCACCTATGTTCATTAGAGGATTATCTTGATTGGGCGTACTGCAGATGGTGAGTCCATTATCGCCCATACAGAGCCAGGCCCATCCGGAACCAAACCTAGTGAGTGCTGCCTTCTTGAATTCTGACTTAAACTCCTCAAATGAGCCGAATGCGGAATCAATGGCTTCAGAAAGAGAGCCAGACGGTTCTGCTGATGTGCTGTTCGGACTCATGGACTCCCAGAAAAAGCAATGGTTCCAATATCCGCCACCGTTGTTTCTGATACCTGGAGAATCAGCACACACAGACAGGATATCCTCTATGCTAGAGCCCTCCAATTCGGTGCCGCTGATTGCAGCGTTCAACTTAGCGGTGTAACCTGCATGATGCTTCGAATGATGTATCTCCATGGTCAAGGCATCGAGGTGTGGTTCCAAGGCATCGTATGCGTAATTAAGGTCAGGCAGTTGAAAGGTCATGAGGTACGCTACGGAGACTGATAAATCAATATGTCGAGGGCAACAATAACTGACTCATAGACAAGAGCATGCCCATGGCAAGGGTACTCGCTACGGACGGGCTCGATCCTGAATGCGTCAAAATACTTCTAGAGAAGGGGCATCATGTGGATCTGATACACTTCGAAAGAGACGAATTGTTAGGAGGGGCGATATCCGGATATCATGCCATAATCATCAGATCGGCCACGAAAATTGATTCTGAAGTGCTTGCAGCAAATATGTCTCCGGATTCATGTATTCGACTCATAGTCAGAGCAGGGGTAGGGTTGGACAATATCGATTTGGAAAAGGCCTCAGAATATGGTATATTGGTGAAGAACACGCCTACTGCCTCTACCAAGGCAGTCGTAGAGTTCACCATCGGCCACCTCCTCACAGGGGTCAGGAACATATCCCGAGCAGATAGAGCGATGCGTTCCACAATATGGGCAAAGAAGAACTCAACGGGTACTGAGTTATCAGGCAAGAATTTGGGGCTAGTTGGATACGGGAGGATATCGAGAGGAGTTGCGGTGGTAGCTAAGTCACTGGGGATGACTGTGCATGTCTTCGACCCATTTCTCGAAAAGGATCTCGCAAAGAACTCCGACGTAATCATACACGACTCTGTAGAATCCCTCTTCTCGTCTTGTACGCACATAAGCATACATTGTGCATTGACCGAATCGACACGCGGGATGGTGAATTTTGATTTGATTCAACTTATGCCGGATGTCTCCCCTGATGGAACAGTCTGTGGGAGGCATATTGTGAATTGTGCTAGGGGAGGCATATTGAACGAGTCAGATGCGCATAGAATGCTAGATTCGGGCCATATCAGAAGTCTTGGCATAGATGTTTTCGAAAATGAGCCGGAGGGTAATCCCGCCCTATCATCACACACTAACGTGACTTCAACGCCCCACATCGGAGCAGCTACTGTAGAGTCTCAGAAGCGGATAGGAATGGAAATCGTAAATCTGATCTTATCTGAGTTCGAGTCTTAGACCAGTGAATGCATCTTCTGAAGATCGATGGCATAGTCTTCTAATTCATAGGGTATTGAAACATCTTCGAGGGGGGACTTTAGGGATAGGTTCCTTTCCTTCTTAGTTCTCCATATCTCAGCGTTAAACTGCATCATCGATTTCGTGACTGAATCGCTAGAATTGATTGTGACTCCGGGTGATCGCGGGTATTCATTTTCGTACATCGTACTTTTGCCGTACAATACTCCGGATAAGTGGTGACAAAACAACGGACATACGGGGGAGAATATGGCAAGAGAACCTGAAAGAACTGTGTGAAGCGTCCACGCCGCACTGGGATCATCGTCGTAGAGTCTGCTCTTCGCCATTTCCATCCAATGACTGGGGAATACTCCAGTTAGGAATGTCTTCACTGCTTGTGTTGCAGAATATATGTCAATCTCCGACCAATGCCTTTCAGTGCTTTCCCTCATTCTGTCATACTCCGATAGTATCCACATATCAGCATTAGAGAGGTTGGGGGGCATGGACCCTGGAGATTTGAACTGACTAGCGAATCTTGCAACGTTGAATATCTTAGTCAGCACTCCGAAATATTTTGATTCGATTTCCTCGGGATTAATGTGAAAATCGTCACCGACCTGGGCTTCAGCTGCTTTCCAGAGTCTGAAACACTCAGACCCAATTTTGTTAGCCTTGAGCTTAACTGATTTTCCATCCGGCCCTCTTATCTGCCATGAACCCGTTCTTCCCCCGAGACCGCAATCAAGGACCGAATCTGCGTCAATCCCATTGCCCCAAGATTTAGACATCTTTCTGCCCCACGGATCCATTCCAAGTCCGTCGATCCAAACAGTCTGAAACGCGGGCGAGTCCAGTAGATGGGCGCTCTTGAGCATCGTGTAATAGAGCCAAGTTCTTACGATTTCTTTTCCCTGCGGCCTTAACGCAGTTGGAAAGGCTCTCATGAAATTAGAATCATCCCCCCCGTATCCAGAGACAAACAGATTTGAATTTGAAGAGTCCATCCAGGTATCGAAGACCTTGCCCTCACCGACAAGCTCTCCAAGATCGAGATTCTCATATTTCCCGAGTTCCTCTCTCGTAGATCGGTTTATTGCAACTGAACCTGGCGGGGGATTTTCACACCATGGCCTCACATAGGTACCACTTGGAGGGACGACTATTGTTTCCCCGTCCTCGGAATACCATATGGGTATCTCGGTATGATACCAACGCCTCCTGCTGATTGGCCAGTCTATGCTTATACCCTGCATCCAATCAAGTAGTAACTGCTTGTTACGCTCCGGTACAAAGCGGATTTTATCGACTAGTTCCTCTAGTCGATCCTGTATACCTACTTGTTTCACATACCACTCTTTCAATAGTATAATCTCGATGGGATTGCCGCCCCTTTCGCTAACGGGAATCTCCTGATCCCGGTCTTCAATTGAATCAATTTTATCCTTCCTCCCAAGAAGTTCCACAGCCTCATTTCTAGCTTCCATCACAGTCATGCCAGAGAGAGGTCCGGAAATATCCGTCATTCTACCATCTAAATCGATGGCTTGATAGGGATCTAGACCAAGTTCTCTGAACACCGCCACGTCATTTTGATCACCATAGCTACACACCATAAGAACTCCTGATCCGAAGTCCATTTTTACCGAAGGATGTGCTATAATTTCCACCGATTCTGCACGGCCATTCACTGGCATGGGGAGAGAAATCCTCTTTCCGTGTAAATGCGTGTACCTATCATCCTCCGGATGAACTAAAACAACACCACAAGCACAGATTAATTCAGGTCTTGTAGTGGATATGATGACTTTTTGACCATCTTCAGTTGACCATTCCACGTGGACTAGTCTGGTTGCTCTTGATACTCTCGTAACCTCCGCATCGGCGATGGTTGTCCCCTCGACTGGATCATAGAGGTTAGGCCTTAGATCTTCTACAATATTCCCTTTCAACAATAGATCGACGAAGATTGATTGAGTTACCGACCTATATTCCGGAGAGTCCGTCAGGTACTGCTTATCGAAGTCACATGAGAGTCCGACCCTTCTCGCAGTTTTTCGCATTGCATCAGTGTACTCATCTATTGTAATTCGGCATTCATCAATAAAATCAGCACGATCGAAAGTGCGCATTTTTCGATTATGTTTCCGCTCAACTGTGAATTCGATATTGATGCCGTTTCTATCTACTCCCCATGGAAAATACACTTCTTTTCCGAGGAGCCTTTGACTCCTCGCGATGACATCTATCATGCTGTATTGAGCGACAGCACCGATGTGCCAAGTGCCACTCGGATAGGGCGGCGGAGTGTCAATTACGAATATCTCCCGTTCAGATGACGGATTGAAGGAGAATTGGGATTTAGACGAAGATTTGTCGAGCTGATCAAGGATTTTATGCTCGAGGTCAACTGACCATCTCTTATCCTCAAACCGCGCCTCGCCCATATTTCTTCAGCCTTGGGCCTAGTGCAATGCACTTGACGATTGTCATTCATCGTCTTAAACGGGTAAAGGTACCCAAAACATCCGTCGTATTGAAGCAGTTACTGCCGCGCTCAACGGCCATGACGACTCGCGGGGCCCTGCAGCGCGCGAAGAAAGCGTTGGAAGGTGTTTCTGAGAAGGCCGAGTCGCTCCGTAAGACAAAGTCGGGAAAAAAAGGGCAGGGTTTTGACGGGATAGATACAAGCGACATACTAATCAAAGCCCCAGTAGTAACCGTTGTACTGTGTCTAATCGTTACTGGGTTTTTCATAATGCATTCCGGCATCAATGATTGTAGAGACGGTTACAATCCGTCATGGTGTGATGAAGACGCGTCGATGAATGTCAATGGCGATTTGGAAGTTTACTTGCCACAAGGTTCAGATGTTAGCCAGAATCTGTACAGAGTTGAAGAAACTTGGACTACAAATGTGATGATAATATACGTTGAATCAGAGGATTACAACATTACAACCGTTCGAATTCTGGAAGAGATGGATCGTGTCGAACGTGGACTAAATACGAATAGGGACGACAATGGGCAGAACGACGATATCATTTACGCATTATCCATATCTACAGTTGTAAAGGAGGTTAATTCCAGTGCAGGGCGCGTTATCAGTTCTTTTGGATCCGGCATAGCTACCGCAATAGGGAATGAAGAACTTGCAGAATCAATAAATGCCACATTATCTCAAAATGAGGATTTTCTAGGCAATTACGACATACCCGATGAGCAGCAAAGAGTAGACCAGATTCTCGATGAAATGCCTCAAAACGCCCTTGACAAATTAGTTCGTGACGTGGGTAGGGATTCTAATGGGGACGGAATAAAGGAAGCTGAGAAGGCCGGCTATTGGAATCGGGCTGTAATCATAATAGGCGTCGCGGATGATATCGATAGAGATGGAGATGGGGTTGCAGACTCCTCTGTCTCTGAACTCATTGAAAGGACCCAGGGTATAATATCTGAAATTGCAAACGAAAATAACTGGAATAGTGATGAGTCTGAATGTATCGAGGATGCGAATTCAACAGACGGGGAAAGATGCCTCAATCTTAAGATGACCCTGACTGGCCCTGTTCCACTTACAAATGCCGTTACCGAAGAGTCATTCAAATTATTCTGGCAAGTTTTCCCAGTAGGGGGGATAGCGGTTGCACTATCCTTGTTTTTCTTCCACTGCGACCTACTTCAGACAGGAAGGATCCGATTCGTGCAAGGCGTAAAGGTCGTCATCATATCCGGCCTCCCGACATTGTGTTCAGTATTCATTACGATGGGGGTAATCGGGTTTACGAATTACGAGGTCACGATGACGGTGATTATTGTAGGCCCGATAGTGTTAGCTCTAGGCGTCTCATACGGGTTACACATAACCAATAGCTACGCGGAGTCCAAAGGTACGCCAAAAGAAAAAATCAAAACAGCTCTTGATTCGACCGGACGTGCAGTTTTACTCTCGGCGATAACTACGATAATTGGATTCATCTCCCTTACTTTCACACCCATGGCCCCCATACAAACAGTGGGTTGGTGTCTAGCTATGGGCATAGTAATCGTTTACATCATGACGATGCTGATGGTCCCGAATTTAACCATGATTTTGGACTTGAAGAAACCGTCACATCCACCTCCCAGGATTTTCACAGCGAGTGTGGGGGTTCCGACTAAATGGAGTAAAATTACACTCACAGTCTTCCTAGTATTCGTCCTCATATCCGCAGGGTACAGCAGGACCAATGTCGAAGAAAATATTGATTTGCTTGAGATGGCCCCAGAAACCGTTGCTGCAGTTGAAAAACTTGGAACATATTCCGACGAATTCGATGGGGGTCAACCCGGCTTCCTACTCGTGGAAGCCGATATATCTGCGAACCCCTCATTGTTCAGCGACCCGGTGCTACTTGGAGATCCATATGCAAATCTCGAAGGGATGGAGGAGTTAGAGTCCAAGTGCAATCTTGTGGAAAGCACAACTGCGTTATCTGTAGTCTTCCTGATGAAGGCCATAGCAGTTGGTATCAATGTCTCTGGAACACCAATTGATGATACTATAGACGATCTTCCACTTCCTGACCCGATTAATGAGCCTGTTGACCAGATTTCAGATATACTGTTCAATAACAGCCGGAACGGAAATGTATCTTTCTGGGGTGCACTTGATCTTCTTGACGCGCAGGAAGCCGGAGGCGTTCAGGCACAGAATTTCCTAATCTACGTTTTCTACAACAGCCTGTCTCTTGAGATGAGGGAGTTCTTCATCGCTCCAGATTTTCAATCCAGTCTGATATACATTGATATGCCTTTCATGGACGTTCAGCGTACGAAATCAGCAACAGAGCAGATCGATCTCTATGCTAGTCAAGATACATCAGGAGCTTTGACATCGACCCCGCTAGTCGGGGTTGCGTCCATCACGATAGAAGTGAATGAGTTAATTGTGGGCTCGCAGTGGAGCTCCTTGGGATTCGCACTACTGTTTACAGTGATTACACTGGGGTTAGTATTCAGGGACTTAAGATTCGCATTACTCACAACGGTTCCAGTGGGATTCACCGTGGGGATGCAATGGCTTGTGATGGACTCTGGCAATGTTTCACTATCCCTGGTTACGGTCATGATTGGTTCGATACTTGTCGGCGTCGGGGTTGACTTTTCCATACATATTGCCAATCGTGTAAAGAAATTGGGCGGGAGTATAGAAGCTATAGAAGCATCATGTGCAAGCACTGGTTTGAGCCTATTCGAAGCGACGATAGTAACTGCTGCTGGCATGACGTGTGCGTATCTGATACCCATACCTGCAATCAAGCCGTTCATCACTGTGATAATCATCCTCCTAGTGGTTGCCGCTCTTTCTGCACTTCTCCTGCTTCCCGCCATATACTCATTCTTGGTAAAATCGGGGATACCTCTCACAGGTGGTTCTAACTCGATGATACTGAAGATATCTGGTGGACGTTCTAAATCAAGCGACAATGAGCCTCAGATTCCAGTGTACGAAGCTAAGGAGGCGTGGTGATGGCGAGTTGGTTGATGAAGAGTGAATTGGACGTGTATCCGTGGAGCAAACTAGTAGAAGATGGTAAAACCCACTGGGATGGAGTTAGGAATTACCAAGCTAGGAATTTCATGAGGGACTCGATGAAGATTGGTGATTTAGTTCTGTACTACCATTCAAACTGCAAGCCCCCACATGTTGCAGGAGTTGCGGAGGTTGTCAGAGAAGGATATCCCGATCACACCTCATGGGATTCCAATTCGAAATATAGGGATGAAAAATCCACTCCTGAATCACCAAGATGGTTCATGGTCGACATTGCTCCTGTGGCGGAAATGAAGGCAGTTTCGCTCGATGAGCTACGGCAAAATGGAGATCTAGAAGGAATGGCTCTCCTAGCTAGGGGGCAGCGGCTATCTGTTCAGCCAGTTGAAGAGGAACACTTCAGGATAGTATGTCAGATGGGCGGGATAGACTCGACTTCAATAGGGCGTTAAAATGACTTATTCAATAGTCGCGAGATGTCAAGAAACTGGTAATCTTGGTGTCGCAGTACAATCTCATTGGTTTGCATCAGGAATAGTTTGTTGGGCGAAGTCTGGGGTCGGTGCCGTAGCAACACAAGCAATGACTATGATTGATCATGGACCATTGGGCCTAGATCAGATGGAGCAAGGAAAATCCGCTAAAGATGCACTAGAATACAGGATGTCTTTAGATGATTCTCCTGAAATAAGACAAGTTGCAATGGTCGATTCAAGCGGGCAAGTGGCTATCCACACAGGCGGGAAAACCATTCCCGAGGCTGGTCATATTGCTGGCGACGGGGTTGCTTGTCAGGCTAACATGATGTGGAGTGCCTCGGTTTGGAAAAGTATGCATGACAGGTTTGTCAAATCCAGTGGCGATTTAGCACAAAGAATGCTAGAGTCCCTCAAGGCTGCCCAGGAGGAGGGAGGCGACATCAGGGGGATGCAATCATCAAGGATATTGGTTGTCAACTCCGAGCCGAGCAACCGGCCATGGAAGGACGTATTAGTCGATGTGAGAGTGGATGATCACCCACAACCGTTGTTAGAGATTGAGAGATTACTAGATTTGCATAATGCATATGCGAATTTAGAATCTAGAAATTATGACGAGTCAGTACGGGTAGAGATTCCCGAAATAGCATTCTGGACATCCGTTGATCTTGCTCGAAGGGGTCTGGAAGAAAAGGCTAGGCGACTTTCAAAGATCGCACTAGAAGATGATGCAGGATGGGAAGAGCTTCTAATTCGCTGCTCAAATAGCGGCCTTGCAGGGATTACAGGTGAAACCGTTCGGATACTGCTTGGTAGCAGCCAAGATGGCAGTTAGTGGGCGCGTCATCGGTGGACGGTCGTCTTCACGTCTGCAAACTCATCGATCTCCTCCGCCCCGCTATCCCGAGGCATCCAGAGTCCCCGGTCGGGCTGCTCGCTTCCGCGCCTGACCTGATTCCCGGGCAGCGTGGTCATCGATTCCCTCCGGAATCGACCTCCACCAACCTCGATCTCTCGGGGGCGAGGCATCTTAGTCAACCGATGATACATCCGTAAATCGTCTCCGCCGCCCTCAGACTTCGGGTCACCATATCGACGATTTGTGATACAGAGCACGCCAGCACTCCCCCTAGCCCGGTTACCCTAGTGTGGCTTTACATTTGAAAGAATGCACGACTAACTATCGGATTCGTACTTGGAGGGGCATCCCGTCTGAACCTGAGTTGCATCGATTTCCCAACCGTTTGCGGTTGATCTGAATTTTCCTTGGACGACGACCGTACTGCCTTCTACAAGTCCTTCAGGAGTGGAAATTCCACTTACGTCTATGGCTATCTCATGCTCATTTCCGCCTAGAATGAAAAAAAGGCCTGTTTCGGATATTGACCCCTCCACCACAATCCCCCGAACATGAACCTCTTTGTCTTCATGTGTATCAGAGCTATTCACGAGCTCATCGACAGTGATCTGCGGAAGAGGTTGGGCCTGTATTAGCATGGCTAATACTAGTACTGTGATTAAGAGGCCGACGACGAGAAGACGCGAGGCTCGCGTAGAGGCCATACCTGTTGGTCAACACCGGCATTCATCAGGCTTACCTTCAGAATTCCACATCCATGCCAACTGCCTCGTGGATATGTTGAATTCCTGCTTTATCCAGCCTCGATCTTAAACCTCGAACTATCTTCTTCACAACTCCGGGGCCATTGAATACTAAAGCAGAGTATAACTGTAGCAATGTTGCACCATTTATGATTGCGTTCCACGCGGCATCAGGGCCGTCTATGCCTCCAACACCGACTATCGGGAGTGTTGGGCCCGCTTGCCTGTGTACGATTCGGATTACCTCGGCGCTACGAGTTGCCAGAGGCCTGCCTGACAGCCCACCGCCCTCGCTGAAAGCTCTTCTCGAGCGCGTTGATGTGGGCTCTGGCCTACCGACAGTCGTATTCACAGCAACGAACCCATTTATGCCTCTTGATGATGCTACATCAACCATCATCCTGATGTCGTCGTCATGGGAGTCTGGTGAAACCTTGAGTAGGATTGGATGATCGGAATCCCGCATTGAACGGAAGGCGTTTATTGCATCAAGTAGGGACGATAGCCGCTCCTCTTGTCCCAGATCTCTCAAACCGGATGTGTTAGGCGAAGAGACATTTATCACGAAAATGTCTCCAAAATCCCATAGTTGCTGTAATGTTGCTATGTAGTCCTTCTCGGGCTGGTTGTCTGCCATAGCGACTTTGCTACATCCGATATTTATTGCAAGTGGCGTTCTCGGCCAATTACCTGAATCAAGTGTTCTTTGTAGTGACCTCCTAGCCTCAACAGCACCTGGATTATTGAATCCCATACGATTAACAAGAGCCCGATCAGAGTCTGCTCTGAACATTCTAGGTTTCTCATTTCCGTCCTGCGGATGGTATGTGATGCCCCCTGCCTCAGTCCAAGAGAAGCCGATGGATGGCCAGAGGGAAAGTGCCTCACATCTTTTATCGAAGCCGGCAGCTAGGCCAACAGGGTGTCTGAATCGGGATCCGAAAGCATCGACTGGTAGCGAGGGAGTTCTGTAAAGTGTTCCTAGGAGCTTCTGGCCTACCATAGTAGATGCTACAGTGGATCCCAAAGAAAGGCTCATTCCGTGTGCACTTTCAGAATCAAAGAATCTGAGAAGTGGTCTTACCAACAGGCCGTATGACATGATCTTCTACCCTCTCTGTTGTGTCAGGTTCTTCAAGGATTGGCGACTCAGGACCTCCATGGTGCCGGATGCTGGGGCTCTGGAGCTAGCCAAACGTATTCTAAAATCAAGGGGTCTATTGCTTGAAGGGGATGAAGCTGGGATTCTTAGATTGGAAGAAGCTCTTGTGATTGCAGCTGATGCTAATCCCTCAATAATGATCAACACGGAGTACGGTTCGCGTGATTCTTCAGCACAAATGAGGATAGCACCCTTTGGAGGTCATGGAGGAGTTATCGGGGGCAGTGAACCTGACGCCGAGGATATTGTCTGGCTCCCAGGCGATCTTGGACTACAGATGCAGAATCTCTTTACTTCAATTGTCTCACTCGCATCAGCTGGATATCCTGGTTGCATCGGGTGTATTGATGTTGAGCCATGGTCGGAAAGAGAATGGCGTACAGTAGTGAGAAATTGACCACATATCGCCCACTCAAATTATACAGTTACCTCGATACGGAGAGGATGAGTATCCATGAGTGGCTTGGTTATTGTGGAATCAGGGGCCAAGGGCAAGAAGATACAGGGCTATCTCGGGAAAGGGTATCTTGTTGAGTCGTGCCGAGGTCACGTACAGGATCTTCCTGGCAGGGCTCATCCCGATAGGAAACAAGCCAACAAGGCAATGTGGGCGTCCAAGGAAGATGTGCTTCCAGAACCCCCCTGGGACTGGTCGGGGAATAGTGCAAAGGAAAGGGAGAATACACAAAGATTGGTTGGGTCATTAATTTCCAAGGCCGAGAAGAATGGCGTGAAAACCGTCTATATTGCAACTGACCCCGACAGAGAGGGAGAGTTCATCGCATGGAGATTGGCTGAGATTTTTTCAGACTTTGAAACCAAGAGGGTCACATTCAACGAAGTGACGAAGAATGCCATAATGAATGCGATAGAGAATCCCCGGGATGTGGACATGAATCTAGTCGAAGCCGCAAAGGTTCGAAGATTTATGGATAGATTGGTGGGCTATAGGGCATCGAAATTCTCGCGATCTTGGAATCTTACCTCAATGGGAAGGGTCCAGACGCCAACTCTGGGCATATTGGTCGAGAGGGAGTTGGAAAGATTGGCATTCGAACCACAGCCGTATTATGCCGTCACAGCAGATTCGGAAGAGTTCCATTTCAAGGTACGATTCCACGAAAAGAATGAATCTGAAGCTTGGTTTGACGAGTCTACAGACAAGCCAAAACATCATCCGGATCGAACCAATAACCAGAATCTCGCTGAAGAGGCATTTTCAGCTCTCGTGGAGCATAAATCATTGGAAATTACTGATGTTAAGTCAGGGTCGAGAAAAAGTAAGCCACAGCCACCATTCTCCACACCGACTCTTCTTAGGAAGGCTGGATCCGATCTGAATTGGACCAGCAAAAGAGTCATGAATGTTGCTAATGGCCTATATCAGCAAGGTCTCATAACATACCTAAGAACAGACTCCACGCGCACTAGCCCAGAGGCCAGAAGTGCGATCAGGGAGTATATCTCGAAGAATGTCGGTTCTGATGCTCTCAGAGCTGCTCCGGGCATCGTAGGCGAGGTCAGCGATAGTGCGGTTCAAGACGCGCATGAAGCAATACGTCCAACTGACCCCTCCAATCAATCGCCCGATGGACTTGATAAGGCCCAAATGTCACTCTATTCATTGATATGGAGCAGATTTGCTGCTAGTCAAATGGTAGATTCCGAATATTCTACATTGTCTATCAAAGCACGCGTTGATGAATTCGAAAAAGTCTTGACCTCAAGCAAGTCATGGAGAATCAAGACCGGATGGGAATGGGCATTCGGGACTCAGAGAGCCACGCCCAACCTAAATCCCCCGAAAACAGGTACGACAGTTGGCAGCAGTATCCAGATTCTGACGAATGGTGAAAGCCCCCGTCTAATAGTAGATGAGACAAAGCCCCCGAGCAGACTTAGACAGCACACCCTGGTTGAAAGTATGCAGAAGAGGGGGATCGGAAGACCATCTACATATGCATCAACAGTTGATAAGCTACTTGATGACAAGCGGAAATACGTTATCAGCGAGAATGGATCGCTAATTCCTACTGATCGTGGTATCCTCCTTTGGGAAGAAATAGCACCCATGTATGGCAATGATGGCGATAGAGGTGTTTTCGAATCAGAATTTACAGCGGGGATGGAAGCTAGTTTAGATGGAATTGAGCATGGGAAAATCGAAGCTCCCGATGTTTGGTCTAACTTCGTAGGGGGATTTTCCGAAGCGCATACGGCTGCTTTAGAGCTGAGGAGATCGAAGCCCACTCCAAAGCAGAAATCTTTCCTAAAGCAACTTCTGAACTCTCTCGATGAAGATGAGCGAAATAAAATGATGAATGGAATGAGTCTTGAGGATATAGACGGGTCTACAGCAAAGGATCTCATTGAGCAACTCAAGGAGATGAACGTCGTAGCAGGAGCCTCTGAGAAGCAGATGAACCTAATTTTGAGGCTTTGCGACCAACTTGACATTTCTCTGGATGATGCTGCTATATTAGCTGAAGTGAACTCCATTGATGAATTAACCGGGGGAAGATCAGGATCTGCATCCGTATTGATATCTAAGTTAATCGAAATTCAAGGAGGCAGGCCCAGGCCGCCCACTGAACGTCAAATCAAATATCTCAGATCACTACTTGTGAAGGCCGAGGTAAATGAAGAATCATTTTGCAAAGAGCACTCTACGAAAAGTATCGAGGAGCTTGATGGGTCCGTGGTTAGCAATTCGATTCAGGCCATGAGGGAACAACTTGGCATAAAGGGCAAAGGTCGACGTAAGAGGAAGTGATTTTATTCAGGTTGATGCATTGATCATAGGTGCTGGGCCGGTTGGTGGCTATCTTGCAAAAAGACTCGCAGATAGGGGTAAATCAGTACTTATGGTAGAAGAACATGCTCAAATTGGAAGGCCATTTCAATGCGCTGGCTTGGTCAATCCCGGATCGATGTCGAAGGTTGGATTGGAAGCAGTGGCCCAGACAAGGATATGGGGTGCGAGGATTCACGGCCCGGAAGGCACACTTGTCGAGATAGGCTCGCCCGACAGGACCAGGACCTGGTCAGTCTGCAGGAAGCTCTTCGATGAAGCTGTAGTGAACATGGCTGTCTCGACCGGGGCTGGTTTGATATTGAATTCTAGGCCTGTTGAGACTCAAGTACGTGACGATCGCGTAGAGACCACCATCGAGAGTGACGGCGGCACCATACAGGTATCTTCCAGGGTTCTTCTGGGAGCTGATGGCGCGCACTCTTGGACTCGTCGCTACCACAGAATGGGAAGAGTTCGAGAAATGATGATAGGATTCCAAATTGATGTTACAGGGTACACACATTCCGAAGGGAAGTTGGACATGTACACTGGAAGAAGCGTTGCACCGGGATTCTTTGCATGGGCCATACCCACCGGCACGACTACAAGAATTGGAACTTTCAGTAGACCCGATCTTCTTGAAGGGCGCTCGAGCGAAGATACTCTGAACTCCCTTCTAAACCACCACCTATGGAGAGATAGATTCTCGGGTTGTTCTGAAGTTGGAAGATACTGTGGCCCTGTTCCGGCCAAACCAGTCAGAAGACCTTCGAGGGGACGAGTGATGCTGTTTGGAGATGCAGCTGGGCTTTGCAAGCCCACAACAGGAGGGGGTATCGGTCCAGGTTTCGATCATGTAGATGCGCTAGTTAACCACATTTCAAAAGTGATAGAATCGGATCAAATTAATGAGAAGAGTTCTGATAAAATTTGCATTGACGCAATCAAACCAATAGCGAAGAAGCATGATAGGGCGAGGGCTTTGAGAGATGCTTTCCTAACATCAACTACTGATGAAGAGTTGGAGGCTATCTTCAAGGTATGGGCTAAACCAGAAGTGATAACATTGATTCAGAAGTATGGAGAGATCGAGAATCCCATACCCCTGGGCTTACGCCTCCTAAAGGATGTCCCCGAATTCAGAAAGCTCGCGCGGAAGGCGGCTGGATCACTAATATTTGCGTGATATTATGCCCATAAGCAAAATATCGATGAGATATCCCCCATTTGATAGGGATTCGGCAAACCCTGAACTGATCAAGCCCGTCGAATGTTTACTTAAGACTGAAATTGAAAATCCAATTAATATCGGATCTAGGTCAAGTTGGTATGCTCATTGGACTCCTCTGGATGAAGATCAGGGTGCTATTGCAGTGGAGTTGCCAGTGTCAAACAGCCCCAATGATCTGATCATATCGAAACGTAAAGGCTGGTTCATCAAACCTGATCCCCTCCACAATATATCTAGGCGGATTCTTCCATACGGTGTGTTCACGATATTCGCGGCATTATCTGCTCAGGCTTTTTTTGGCAGCATGCTAGAAAATATACCCCTAGTTGGATGGATTCTCAGCGAGCCAGTTTCACTGGGCCCACTAGATTATCCTGCAATACTGTTCATAGCATTCCCTATATTCGTAGTCCCGATATTCCTCAGAGTTACCTCTAATCTCAGAGATTTGAGGAAGCAGAGATCTTGGCTCTCAGACCCGATTTTGCCACTAGAGGTCCGAACAGAGTGGAAGGGGGACGGTGCGGAGATAGAAATTAAATCCATACCAGCAGAAGTCTCACTTTCATATGCGAGATTGGTTGTTGGGATGCCGGTCCCAGAAAGAGGAGTGCTTCTTAGCATGGTTGGGAGGAGGAAGGAGGGTCAGCCTCCACCGGGTCTTTCTACACCCACTCCAGTATCTCGAATAGCACTTGGCGAATCAGATGGAACCAATGTGGGGGAGACTGTCCCGATGTCATCCGATAATTCAGGTTCCCTCGTATTGGAGCCATTGAGGGTTTCTGACCCCGGCAAGTGGGTTCCTGTCAAATTAGATGGTGGAAGCATGTTTCTTCCTGAGCCTGAGAATCTTTGGCCTGGTTCGATTTACTCCCCATTATTCACCGTACATTGGGAAATTCAACTGGTAGGCAAGAGGTTTACCAGAAAGGTAACCAATGGTAAGCAAGGTCCACGGGGGACGCCTGAAGGTGGATTGGATATTGGTTGGTCACAAGAACTGACTGTTCCGATGCGTGGAGACGCTATTTCCATACCAATCATGCCACTATCTGGCGTGAGGGATCTAGACCCCCTAGATGGATGGCCAGAATCATAGGTGCAGATAATCTGAATCTCTCTTTACAGGAGTGAAGCCTGCAGATTCTATCATCTTCCTCAGCTCTAATTCTGAGGCCGAGGTTCGAGTTGTCCCTGAGGCAGAAACTACGTTTTCCTCCATCATAGTGGAGCCGATATCATCAGCACCTGCGCTGAGGCCTATTTGAGCAATTCCAAGCCCCATGGTTGGCCAGGATGCCTGTATGTGAGATATGTTATCCAGATAGAGTCTTGATATCGCTAAATGACGGAGGTAATCAATTGGTCCAGCACCCATCTCGATTCTATTTCTACCCCTATTTCTACGTCCGAATGAGTTGTTCTCAAGCTGAACCGGCCACGCGATAAAGGATGTGAATCCCCTTCTACCCTCTGAAATTGCTTCATCTTGTAGATGCCTGATACGGTCTAGGTGTTCTATCCTCTGACGCAACGTCTCCCCGAATCCGAAGACGTTTGTCGCAGACGTAGTCAAGTCTAGTCTCTGTGCCTCCCTCATAACTCCAATCCACCTTTCTGATGAGCCCTTGATTGGAGAGATGTCGAGTCTTACGTTATCGACCAACATCTCCGCGCCGCCACCAGGAAGACCTGTCATTCCTGCTTTTTTGAGGGCTGTCAATACTTCAGCCGTGGTCTTATTCGCTACTTCCGCGATGCCTTCAATCTCGATTGGAGAGAAACAGTCGAATGCTATCTCGGGGTGTCTCGACCTTAGCTCTGAAATTAGTTCAGTGTACCATACCAGTGGGAGATCTGGATTCACTCCCCCTTGCATGAGAATCCTGGTGCCGCCGACCTCCTCCAATGCGGATATTCTCTCACTTATTTCATCAACAGTCTGAGTGTAGGCTTCAGGATGGTCTGGTGGACGGTAAAAAGAGCAGAATTGGCAGTTTATGGTGCAAGCATTCGTGTAGTTGATATTCCTATCAACCAGATATGTTACATGGTTACCCGGGACCATCAGCCTTCGTCTTGCTTGGGCCATGTTCAAGAGCTCGTGGAATTCCATATCAGTGTATATGGCAGTGGCCTGATCTAACCCAATACGGGAGTCCGGCGAACTTACCTGAGAATTGGAAATAGTCAATCTCATGCCTCCGAACCGATTACCATCTCAATATCTTCGACTGTTTTCGGGCAGCTGTTAGTGAGGACTTCGGGTTCATCATCTGTGATGAGTACGTCGTCTTCTATGCGTATGCCGATTCCTAGATAGCGTTCAGGGGCGCCCCCATCACCGGTCCAAAGAGGGAAATACAGGCCTGGCTCAACCGTCAGAATCATTCCGGCTTCAAAGATTCTCCCAGGCCCCTCGCCGTTAGGCCTGGTGACGCCAACGTCATGGACATCCAATCCTAGAGAATGGCTAGTTCCATGCATGAAATATCGGCGGGTTTCGCCATTCAAATCTTCGCCCATTGCGGCCTTTAACGAACAATTTAGGATTCCCAGACCGATTAATCCCTTTGAAATTACTTCCATTGCAGCCCTATGCGGGTCTAACCATGAGTTGCCTGGCCTACACTTGGATATAGCCGCCTCTTGTGCCTCGAGGACGATTTCATAGATTTCCTTCTGGCTCTTGGTAAATTTTCCAGATACTGGCCATGTCCTCGTAATGTCGGATGCATACCCATTCACTTCGCATCCAGCGTCTATCAAAACTAAATCTCCATCCCGGATAGGCTCAGAGTTGGAATGATAGTGGAGTATGGTCGCATTATCGCCACCTGCCACTATGGATCCGTAGCTACACTCAGAACTATTGCGTGTAAAGACTGCTTCGATAATAGACTGAATTTCCGATTCAGTCGTAGCTCCTGAAGTCTCTTTCATTGCTAATAGATGTGCATCGCTTGCTATTAATGCGGATTTCCTCATAAGGTCAATTTCTGAATCAGATTTTCTCAACCTCAATTCAGCGAGTATTGAGTATGGGTCCGTCAATGAGGAAGGGCCTCTCCCTGTGACTGTTTTATCTCTGTTTTTCTCTGCGATCATTCCGATAACAAATTCATCGACATCCTTGTCAAAACCCTGCAACAGCGCCACATTCGATCTCTTTTCCAATATGGGCTGGAGTACCTCCAGTCTGGACGGATATGGGAAAGCATGATCGATGGCCCAGTTTTCCAAAGCCCCCTGGACACCGACTCTCCTGCCTTCCCAGCGTTCAGCAGCCTCGTCATTATCCCTGACAAATAGCGCTGTTACCCACTTATCGCCATCATGCCATGCTGCAAAGAGAGCGTTGGGCTCACTCCATCCTGATAGGTAGAGAATGCTTGAAGAGGCCCTATATGGGAAGTTTACATCATGGCTCCTCCTCATAATCGGGTTAGTTGGAACCAATAGTACAGTGGACGTATCCATCTGTGAGAGCAATGCAGACTGGCGGCGGAGATATTCTTCGCGACCGAACGGCGGACTGCTGTGCATGACTTAGTCTAATTCCAGCCTCTACTTGAGCATGTGGTCTTCACCAGATACCCTGGAGGGCCATTTTGGTATATCGAAGTTCGATCGCCTTCGAAAGAGGGAGGCAAGAGTTCCGGCGATTAGGAGTGCTCCGAGAGCAAGATAGAGGGGGATATTCAAATCTTCTTGGGGCTCATTCACCAAAATGAATTCCATGGAACTCAAAGATCCGTCATCATCCAACACCTCAAGACGTACGTTCCTGGACTCAAAACCAACAGCAGGCCATTCTTGAATAGAGTGTTTGCACCCCTCAAGCCAGATGGAGTCGTCCAGATACCACTCACAATCAGCTACCTCAGAACCACCGTCTGTAGAACCAGTTGCGTTTATCGACCATGGTCCTGAATCATCCGGATGTTCTATCGATGCCCCACTGGATATGACTTGGGAAGCAAATGTAGCATGTATCTGAGGCAGAACGTCGATTACCCTGATTTCATGCTCCAAAGTTGCTGAATTCAAAGATGGGTCGAATACCGTCAAACGTATCTTGTAGGTTCCTGCCACTCCGATTGGCATTAGAGCGAAAGACTCGTTTTCATGGTAGTCTATCTCAATGTTGTCTGCGCCCCTTGTCCCGGACCAAATATATCTCAAGTTATTCGAATCACTGCCCGGATCGTAACTAAGTGATGCATCCAGAGGCATCGGTTCGGGGCTCTCGTTGATTTCTCCCTCTATCTCGAATATGGGTACTGGAGGAGTTGAGTCGTCGTGACTTTCTGCTTCTTCAGCAGAAATAGGGTTGGAGGTGCTCAAGACAATTATAGTCACGCTGAGAAGCGTTACTAGAGCCTTGATATTGCCTTTTTTCACATCGGCTCCCCATACCGAGCACGTATGAAGACGACGCCTTCATGTTCAACGGTCTGAGATTTTCATTTGCCACAGAATTTCATCGACCCTGAGTGTCAATGCTTCCCTTGTTAGAACTGATTCACCATGAGGAGATGCCAGGATGCAGTCACATGCGGCTCCTGCCAGAATAGAGGCATCGATCAAATCATGTCCGTTGCCGAGGGCGAAGGAAAGCGCTGATGCCGCTGCATCATGAAGACCTACCTGTTGTCTTGGATTGATTATTGATGTAGGCGAAAACACTTGGCGACCGTCCGAATGAAAGAGCGTCACTCCAGCGTTTCCACCAAGAACCAAGACTGCTCCCCACCTGTATTCGTTCATCAGTGCCTCAGTGGCGGATGTGGCGTCATCAT
>VMHT01029740.1_pt1 | contig 31144 bp, 47 predicted proteins | sample 4693611 | NCBI WGS metagenome assembly VMHT01 (sample SAMN12280063, study PRJNA550983) | marine metagenome | isolation source: seawater sampled from same location over 5 years 0.02-0.2 micron viral filtrate | place: USA: collected off the coast of southern California halfway between the port... ... | reverse complement strand
TATTTAGACACTTTCCTGCTTTAGCACACTTAGTCTTAGTTGGGCATGTACTACAATTTTTAAAGTTAGGCATATTATCTCTTTCCTGCTTTGCTGTTACGTTTGAAACTTCTGTTAGCCTTCTTAGTTTTCATACGAAGGTTTTCTTTATTGTTATTCTTAGGGTTGCCATCCTTGTGATCAACGTCCTTACCGTCACCCTTCTTAGCCTTACCTGCTTTAATCATCTTATTACGTGCAGCATTACGTGAAGCTCTCTTCTTTTTCTGCTCAGCAGTCTCTTGATAAGGCTGTTTGCTACGTTTCTTCTTTCTAGGGGTCGGCATAGGATCGCTTTCTATCAGGGTCTAACACGTCTTTACGGTCTAACATACCTTCAAGGTACATAGCTCGTTCTACGTGATCAAGAGTATATCGTATTCCAGTGTCTGCTTCTATTGCAGCTCTAACGTAAAACACGTCACTCATAGGAATGTGTACACGTTGGAAGGCTCTAGCATCATTTCTAGCTAAAGCAGAGTAAAACTCATCCAATATGTTTTCACATGCATATAGTTTTATTGGTTTGCTTGGCATTGTCAACACATAATAAAGGGGAAGGAAGCCGATATGTGTCGCAAACTACGTATGAGGAGGTTTTGGGAGGAGAGAGTAACACGTAGAGTGTGACACATATCAGTAAAGTAGAGTAATACAAGATTATAGTTTTAGTTATTAATAGTATTACTGTAATACAAGAAGTCTACTCTACTCTAGAAACAGTGTCAACCCTAGAGTTATAACTCTTAGAGTTTAAACATTTCCTATGTCCACTATCCTATTTGTAACACATTCTATATAGTTTAACTATTTATTTAGTTTATACTTTATTTTTAGTTTTTACTTAAAGAGTTATAACTCTCTACTACTACTACGTAGTTATAAACGTAAGAGAGGGGCAGTCAAGCGAAAAGTTCATGTTGTAACATAAAGTGTAGTAACTGTAACATATTGTAACATTCCGTGAGCTATAACACACCTACTAGATAAGACCGAATCGGACTTACTTTATAGCTATTACCAGGTGTGTGGCTAAATGTATACCCAAAACGAAAAATCCCGTGCGTGTAATTCTACATATATATACAACGTATGGCCTGGGGGTGGGTCACGCCCTCCCTCTTTGCCTGTTTTGACCTTATAAAATGCTACTATCATAGTAAATCATTAATAGATTACGTATAAAGCATTGTTATTAAACGTTTTTATAACTGATAATATAACATTTGAGTTGCAATATAGTGTATTAAAATAGTCGGATAAAAAAGACACAACAAAAAACCAACTAGGGATGCATAAAACTTACAATGTAAAAACACCCACCCACCCAAATAGAAACACGCTTACCATCACAACTTTTTTTGTCCTATTATATAGTATAACTACACATTTTATTTATAGTTAGAACATTACAAGAACAAACAGAGAACCTTTGAGCATCGGGCTTTTTAGGTAGTAACATAAGCAAAACGACCTAGAAGCTCTGTATGGGCTTTATTTCGCTTCTAAACAAAAACACCCATAAAAAGCTTTATATTCTGCAATTTATATACCTTTTTGCATATTAGTACTTGCATTATGTTTTATTGTATGCATATATATGTCTATAAAAATTATTTAACTCACAATTAGGAATTTATGAATATGACACAACAATTCGCAATTAAAGCTAATATTACTAAAGCACATAAAGAAACACTAGGTTTTGAGTATGAGACTAGACTAGTTAGATCTGCATTTACTTGGGGTAGTGAAAGCAATCCTTTAAAGATTGCATCTCTAACAACACCACAACTTTCAACACCAAAAAAGTTTAATAGTGAAAAGAGTGCAAGCAATTATGCAAAGAAACTTAGGACGCATTCAATAACTGATAAGCATATGACCATAATAAAATATGAAGTTGTCTATGCCTAAAGTTAATTATAATTGGTATCATCTTATACGGTGATACTTTTAGAATTAATTTAACTAAGAGAGAGAGTAAACAAAATGTATAATAGAGACTGTAAAGCAATAGCAGAACACGCAAGCAATTCACCGCAAGGTTTAGTTGATGTAATAGAATTTACACTTTGCACAATACAAGCAGGTTTAAGTACTGTTAAAGCGCAACGTTTAGACATTCAAAAGAATGGTTTAGATAGCAAATACCTTTGGGGTAAAAAATCGGAAGGTTTAAACTATGCGATTTGGAATAGTCATTACTTGTTTAGTAAGCTTACACATTTACAACAACAAAGCTTAACAGATCCAGATGTAATTACCGAAGGTATTTTGCTGTTAATGAAAGTACCAAACCTTGGCATGGTTAAAGCGTCCTTTGTAATGCAAATGTTAGGTTTTAACGTTGCTTGCATTGATAGCCATAACTTGAAAAGATTAGGCATGAGTGAAAACGCTGTTAAAATTGGTGCTAAACTTAAAACAGAAACCAAATACAAGAAAATACGTGATTACGTTTTAATGACACAAATTGAAGGTAGCGAATATTGGTGGGATACGTGGTGCGAATACGTTGCAGGAAATAGAGCTAATAAGCTTTTAGACAACGGTGATATTGTTTCGTACTTTCATGTTGAATGCGTAATATTATAATTAAAAGAGGTAAACAGATGAATATGTTATTAATAATGCTATTAGCTTTTTGCGTGTCTTATGGTTTAGGCGTTTGGGTTATGTTAATAGAAATAAATAAAAAGGATTAAATAAAATGGATTGGAAAACTTACATAACAGATTTAAACATTCCTAAAGATTGGAAGCATAGAAGCTACCACCACGACGAATTGCCGTCTTGGCAAGTAAACGGTTTGCATATTTGGATTGATAGTTGGGATATAGAAGAACGAACTGCAAATTCTTCTAGAATACATGGTGCTATGGAAGTATTGCCATCTAGATTTACTGTGCAAACAGCTAATAGTTATAATGGATATGAGGATGATCATACATGGATTTTTGAAACTAATAGCTTTGAGAAGTTACTTGAATTTGTAGATAGTAAAAAACAATGGGCAATACTTAAAGATGACATTTGGATTACCGACCCATACTATGATGAGACAGGCAGATTTTTTGTTGATCCTATTGAGTATTATGGATTAACTAAACAAGATTTAAAAGACTATGGTTCAATAAATGAGGATAAATTAAAATGAATACATATATTAATAACGTGGTAAATAGTTTTGCAGATTTTGAAGTACTATCATTATTTGATGGTTTGTCAGGAACTCAGATTGCCCTAGACCGAATAGATAAAAAGATAAGCAAATATCATTCTAGCGAAGTTGATCCTAAAGCAATACAAATAACCCAAAAGAATTATCCAGAAACAAACCAACTAGGAGATATTAACAACTGGAAGGATTGGGACATTGATTGGAGCAAAATAGGTTTAGTTGTTGGTGGGTTTCCTTGCCAGAGCTGGTCGGTTGCTGGAAAACAAACAGGCGATAGGGATAATAGAGGCAAGCTATTCTGGGTTATGCTAGACATCATGAAACACGTTCTAGATCATAACCCCAATGCAAAATACTTAATGGAAAACGTTAGAATGTCTAATGCTTTTGAGAAGTATATCACGCACCATACTGAGATGGCTTTGCCCAACGTCAATAAATATTTGATCAATAGCTCGTTAGTATCAGCACAAAACCGTAAGCGCTTTTACTGGACTAATATTGAAGGCATCCAACAACCAAAAGATAAAAACATAATGTTGAAAGACGTTCTTGAAGATGGCTTAACAGATAGAACCAAATCACATTGCATAGATGCTAATTACTTTAAAGGTGGTAATCTAAAGTCATACTTCGAGAAGCATCGCAGACAGTTAGTCTTTAGTAATGATCAAATGTGTCACGTAGGAGACGCTGATTTAAAGGGGCATGGCTACGTTAAAAGAGTTTATGCGCCAGAAGGTAAAGCCCCTAGTCTATGTGCTTCTAGCGGTGGTAATTTAGAGCCTAAAGTATTGGTTAAAGGTGGTCGTATCGTCAACAGACGTTTAGATGAAAATGGTACACGTAAAGATAATGATAAGACCATAAAATTGCAGAAACAAATTGAAGTCAGAACTGATGATAATTCAAACTGCTTAACGACTGTCAGTAAAGATAGCATTCTTGTAGAAAATATGTCTTGGCGCAAACTAACGTGCTTAGAAGCAGAACGTTTACAAACAGTTCCAGACGGCTATACTGAGGGCGTATCGAATACCCAACGCTATAAAATGCTTGGCAATGGCTTCACGGTAGATGTCATAGCACACATATTGAAAGGATTATAAAATGAGCGCAACTATCTTATCACTACAAACACCTTTTATGGAAGGGTATAGAGAAGCTAAACAAGAGTACGCATGTGGAAATATATATTGTTTAGACACTGCCCTAGCATTGTTTGCTGTAGACCCACCTGACAGTGAGTTTCAAAGGGGTATGATGCAAGCCCTAATAAATCTGAAAGGAATATAAAATGACTGAACGAACTAAAATCCCTGCACTAAATGATGAAGGCCGTTTTGTTTATGAGGATCTAACAGACGATGGTAAAAGATATGAAACCTATTTGGATAATACAAAAGAAGTATTCCCTAAAACATTTGAACAATTTGTGAGAGAAGGATTATAAACAAATGAGTAACAAATATTTTAATGTAGATAAATTTAAACAAGACGAACAGAGAAAGGACTTTATAATGAATGCACTTGTATGGGCTGTATTAGGCTTCGCAGCCATAGGCGTATTGTCAACATTTAGCCTAGTTTTAACTATGGTATGGGGGGCAGTGTAATGTTGTTAATAGAACTTACAAAAGCATTAGCTCAAGGCAAGGATGTGCGTTGGTCTAATGATGGGTACAAAGTACATTGGGATGGCGATGTAATAAACATTACCTATGAGCGTAATGGTTTTACTGGTGCTTTACATACTGATGAATTAGGGCAATGCTATATAAATAATAAGGAGACATTGTAATGGCTAATAAGAGAAGCTTAGAAGTTATATGGGATGCCTTGCACGAATGGCAGGACATACACGAAGGACGCAACCCAGTAGGTAAAGAAACCTATGAGGAGCGATGGGACGATATCTGTACCGCTATGGCATGGATTAAAGAAGACTTAGAAGACATACAGTATGCAAATAAATATAACATGACACAAACTGAAAAGGAAACAGTATAATGACTAACATAACTCAAATTAAAGTATCTCAGGATAAACTAATCTTAGCGCATTTGCGTAAAGCATCTAGCATTACGGTGAGAGAGGCTATGGTTGAATACAGCGTTAATAGCTTAACTAAACAGATATCTAGGCTACGCAGCCGAGGTCACAATATCATATCAACATGGCGTAGCCACCCTATTACAGGCCAACGCTATACAAGGTACACATTATTAGAAGAAAGTGAGGTGTAATATGACTAAGCATTCAGATTGGGAAAAAGCTAGAGTTAAAAAGCAATTAAAAACTAAGAAAGTTTTAAAGCAAATGTCTGCTGAACAGAGAGCAGCAATAGAAGAAATACAAGAAAGTGTAGCTCAATGCATAGACATGATTAAAGAGTGCAACGATCTTTACATGAGCGATGTAGCTAAACTAGAAAGCTCTTGGCATAGCCTGAGATGGGCATTTGAAGTGGATGCTGTATGAGTATATCTGGAGAAATAGAATACTGTGAGGAGCAGATAGAGAAACTACGTGAAGATTTAGATGAACTCTATCTGCTTAAAATGCACAAACTGGCTACACTACTTAGCATTAAGAAAAGGTTAGCTAAACTAAAAGGATTACATGAATGACAGAAAGTAATAACTACTGGTGGAAGAACCACGCAGTTACACATTGTCCTAATTGCGTTACTAAGATGCGTACTGTAGATACTAGACCCTATCATAAGCTTGGCTACCCAAGTAACAAAAGAAGAAAGTATTGCAGCAACTGTGACTTTGTAACTATTACTGTAGAGATACCTATGGTTTTAGGCAATCAACACTTTTTATCTAAAGAGGAAACAAAATGATTTATAGATACGTAGTAAACACGATTAGTGACAAATCAGGTAAGCTTGTATGTTATGAGACTTGCCAAACAAAAGATGAAGCCTTGAGGGTAGTTAAACGCTACGCAGCAATAAAAGGATTAACCAATAAAATTGAGGAGAATACAAATGCATAACCTAGAACTATCACACACTGAGTTACACACACTCAAAACTGTACTCATGTCAGATATGGAGTTTTCAGCAATGGATGTCCCAGATTTTAGCAGTTCAGAAGATATGTTCTTTTACTATGAAAGAGCTAAGATATTGGAAACGATTAACACTCAGATGGGAGATCAAACATGATTGAGATAGAACGTGAGAAATACTTTGTAATGTCTATACGAAAGTTAAAGCCAAGCAGTGTAGGCCATCCAAGGTTTAAACTAAATGTAGTAGACAAGGATGGAAACGAAAAGATATTGCATACTCGCAGAGATAGATCGTGGGTGTACAAGATTGATAAGTCTTGGGAGAAACGTATGATTGATGGCGTTGTGAGTGATAGCGTAAAGAGAAACTACACTCTGGAACAAGCAGCAATAGCTGAAACATTTGAGTTTTAGGATGTTAGATTTATTATCACCTATTGTACTTATATGTCTAATCTATCTATACTGGTTAATTAAATTATGTATAGCATATGCGAAAGGAAAGTAACATGAAACAAAAGATCCCCAAGCAATCTGCTAAACTCCTGGAGATAGCTGAGTTTTACCTTAACTCTGAAGCATTCAAGAGACTGAAGGCCAAGACGCAGAGAGACTATGAAATCCATCTGAAAGCTATTGTTAATACAGTAGTAGAAGGCAAGGCGCTTGGGGTTTACCATAACAAGAACATCAAGGTTAGACACTTGACTGCTGCCTACGAGCAGTGGTTACAGTCTGGAGTTCGTAGTGCAAACTATCGCAAGACAGTCTTATCTGCCTGTTGGAAGCACTCAATGCGCTTTGATGTGATGATACACAACCCCATATCTTTAGTTAAGACACAAAAGACGGACAGACGTACAGTGATGTGGACGAGAGAGTACGTTAAACGCTTCTTAGATGAGGCATATGCTGACTTTAACTACCGAAGCATAGGTTTGATTGTACATATGGCATACGAATGGGGGCAACGTGTAGGCGATATGCGCTTGTTAAAATGGGAATGCTTGGACTTATCTGAGTGTCGCTTGGATATTAAACAAAGTAAGCGAGGTGCAGAAGTTCACCTACCCATAAGTAAAAATTTGTGTCAAATGTTACAAGCGCAGCAGGAAGATTTTGGCTTCCAAGATTATGTAGCACCAAGGGTCAAGCCCAGGTCTGGAGCATTTACGCCGTATGATTTAGAGGAAATATCCCCTAATATCAATGCGTTATTAGACAAAGCTAATCTACCAAGAGAGCTTACAGCTATGGATTTGAGGCGTACTGCTGTAACAGAAATGCTCGAAGCAGGTGTTGACATTGCAGGAATACGTCAAGTAACTGGACACAAGAATATGCAGAGTGTTGTACCCTATATGATCAATACATTTAGTGGAGCAAGTAAAGCTCTATCAGCGAGAGGTAATGAGGATGAGAGTGAGAAGTAAAGAGAGTATACAAAAAGATAGGATACGCAGAAGAAAAGAGTATGATAAAGGTCAGGCTATATTGCGTAGATACAAAATACTTAAGGGTTGTAGTAAGTGTGGGTATAATTCAAATGCTTTAGCTTTAGAGTTTAACCATATTAATCCTGCTGAAAAGAAGTTTTTGATAGCTCAAAAGTGTCACAACTTAGTTAGATCAAATGGCACTAAGACTAAAAGAGAAATAAAAGAAGAGATATTCAAGTGTGAAGTTGTATGTTGTAATTGTCATTCCATATTAACTTACGAGAAAAAGCATTATGCAGTAGAGAGAAAAAGTAGATCATGAACATTAGAGGTTACTTAGATAGTCTCAACCTAAGAGATGAAGAGTTTATCCGCAGAGACTGTCCCTCTTGTAATGGCAAGAATACTTTTACTGCTACGAAAGAGATGGGTCAGATCAAGTACAACTGTTACAAGTTAGACTGTAATATAGGTGGCTACCATAATGTAGACCTTACTGCTGCGGAGATAAAGCAACTGCTTTCAACAAGAGAAACACCAAGGGAAATGGAGAAAGAGACAATGGAGATACCCGAATATGTAGTACAGCCCAGCGCTGAGCATGATAAGTTTCATAGGTTTGTAGCACAGTGGGGTCTTAAGGACTCTAGACTACTCTATGATGTTAAGGATGAACGTGTTGTCTTTCCTATCTATCACTCAGGGCGTATCATTGATGCTAACGGACGTTCAGTAGGCAACAAACAGCCTAAGTGGTACAGATATACTGGCAAGGGTGATTACTTCTTTAAGCATGGCGATAGCTCTACACTAATTATAGTTGAGGATTGTGTGTCAGCACTGGTGGTATGCCAGGAAATACCACATGTAAATGCTATGGCTATCCTTGGAACGTCTCTAACCGACAAACATATGGAGAGAATTGCAGAGTATGACAACATTATTGTAGCACTAGATCCAGATGCAGCACACAAGACCTTGCAGTTTAGCAGGGAGATACATCTATGGACAGGAGCTAAGACGATTGCTTTTAACCTTGACGACGACATCAAGTATAAAGTAGACAATGACATTGAGAGACTTAAGGAGATAACACAATGAAGGATTACATACCAACGCAGATGGAACGAGAACTAATGAGCTTAGGTGTCATAGCCATACAAGAGAAACCAAAGGCGATGGGCTTTAAAGAAAGTCGAGCAGAGGTTAAGGCTTGGCATGATACACTCATAGTTGATGGCGAGGTAATGTTTTAATGTATAGTGTAGAGATGGAAGAGAACTGTTCTATAATTACTACACTTGATGAAGATGATGCATACGAAGATGTGAAAGTTACCATAGCGAATGATGGTACAGTTTATATGCAACAGTTTAATGAAGGTATATCGAGAGAGGATATGATCTATATGTCTTACAATCAACTTAAAGACATATTGAATGCAATACATTCGCCAGAGGGATGTTACTACGTAATAGAGAAGGTTACACTATGATTGAATTAGCACTTATAAAGACGCTACTAAACAGAGAATTTTATGATCAACACAAGGGTATAAGATGTCCTGATAAGATATTCACTAAGGATATACGCAAGATCAAACAAACACTTGATGCAGCAATGAAGGATTATGATGGGGATCTAAACACATCAGACCTGGAAGCTTTGTTCTATGCACAAAACCAAACAATGACTACAGCTACCAAGACTGCATACGGTGATTTGTTTAGGAAGTTAAACAATGAAGATACAATTAAAGAAGATATAGCTGACAATGTTTTAGGTAAACTCTTTCAACAGTATGTAGGAGAGAAAGTTGCCAACTTAGGGTTTGACTTTGTTAATGGTAGTGAGGAAAGCCTTGAGCCATTACGCAGATTACTTGAGGACTTCAAGGACGACTTTACACCTAACATCAGAATAGATTGGGAAGACATAACTATTGACACGTTACTTGAAGCTAATGACTTGGCTACACAATGGAAGTTTAACATACCAAGTTTGAGACGTAAGGTTGAGGGTGTATCAGGTGGTCACTTGCTTCTCGTAGGCGCTAGACCTAACACTGGTAAAACATCCTTTCATGCTTCACTTATAGCAGGTGCAGATGGTTGGGCGCATCAGGGCGCTAAGTGTGTAGTCCTATGTAATGAGGAAGCATACGAGCGTGTGGGTGCAAGATACCTTAGTGCTGCAACCAATATGACAATGGAAGAGGTTAAGGGTAATGTAGCTCTAGCACGTAAACGCTATGAGCCAGTACGCCAGAACATTCGTATCAAGGATAGCACTAACAAAGATCTGCAGTGGGTTGAGTCCTTAGTCAAACAAGAGAAGCCAGACATTCTCATACTAGACATGGGAGATAAGTTTGCTACAAAGAATAGTGATAAGTCCGATGTGTACCTAAAAGATGCCGCTATCTATGCACGTAACATAGCCAAGCAATATAACTGTTGTGTTGTATGGATGTCACAGTTGAGTGCTGTAGCTGAAGGTAAGGTATATGTAGATCAATCCATGATGGAAGGCAGTAAGACAGGCAAGGCAGCAGAAGCAGATTTGATGCTGTTGATAAGTAAGAACCCTATAGTTGAAGGTGCTGATGAAGAGGATACTCAGCGACACTTAAACATAGCAAAGAATAAACTTAAGGGTGGATGGCATGGGGTTGTCCACTGTGAATTAGATGGTGGTAGATCGCTATACACCGCATAGGAGAGAACATGAGAATAGTATTAGATGTAGAGAACACAACACAAAGACGAAACAATAAGTGGCATCTAGACCCCTACGAGCAGGGAAACTTTCTTGTACAGGTTGGTATGCAAAATGCAGATGCACCTGACGAGACACACATTGTTAACATAGACCATCAAGAAAAGAAGGATACCAGTGGCGCTGGGCGTAAGCTTATCCAGGATATACTGGATCTTACAAAGCTTTTAATCATGCACAATGCACAACACGATATGATGTGGCTGTGGGAGTGTGGCTTTAAGTATGATGGAGCTATCTATGATACAATGTTAGCTGAGTATATACTGTTGAGAGGTCAGAAGTTACCACTCAGTCTTGACGGTTGCGCCCAACGCAGAAAGCTAGATATGCAGAAGCAAGACACACTCAAGAATTACTTTAAAGAAGGGTACAATACAAATGAAATACCGTTGGATGAACTTAGCTTTTATCTTAGGGGTGATCTCGACACCACTCGTGAGTTGTTCCATGCAATCGAAGCAGACTATGTCGAGCCTGAGTCCAAGTCCTTGCATACAATCAGAGACGTTACCTTTAGAACCTGTCAAACCCTCACCCGAATGTACATGTCAGGAATCAGGGTGGATAGATCTGCCCTTGACCAAGTGAGGCTAGAGTTTGAGCAAGAGAAAGCAGGTATAGAAGACAGACTACAACAACAGGTACGCAGGATTATGGGTGATACGCCTATTAATCTCAACTCTCCAGAGCAAATGTCTCAGGTTGTATTCTCTTGTAAACCTAAAGACAAGAAGGAATGGGTAGAGTTATTCGAACACACGTATAACAAGAAAGAGTTTAGGGCAGCAGTAGAAGCAAACAGTACTATCATACGTAGGACTAAGGCATTTACATGTCCAACCTGTCAAGGTGAAGGCAAGGTATATCGTATCAAGAAAGATGGTACAAAGTTTGCTAGACCTAACAAGTGCAAAGACTGTGATGCTAGAGGCTATCAGCTTAAACCACTAAATCATTTAGCAGGTCTAGGTTTTGCTGCACCCAGTAAGAAGTGGGTTAGTGCCAATGGTTTCAGCACTGGTAAGGATAACTTAGATGTGTTGATTGGTACTGCCAAGACTAAGAAGATGGACGAAGCTGTATCATTCCTGACAGACCTGAAGCGTTTGTCTGCTGTTAGTAGCTACCTGAGTGCCTTTGTTGAGGGCATTGACACGTTCACTAAGTCTGATGGCTTTCTACATGTAGGTTTAACTCAACACATTACAGCTACTGGACGTTTCAGTGGGCGTAACCCTAATATGCAGAACATGCCAAGAGGCGGTACATTCCCAGTTAAGAAGGTGTTTGTATCTCGATGGAAGGGTGGTCACATTCTAGAGGCTGACTTTGCTCAGCTTGAGTTTAGAGTTGCTGCGTTCCTAGCTCAAGATCCTGTTGCTATAGAAGAGATAGCTACAGGGTTTGATGTGCATAGTTATACTGCTAAAGTTATTACAGATGCAGGGCAACCAACATCTCGCCAGGATGCCAAGGCACATACATTTGCACCCCTTTTCGGGGCTACTGGGTATGGTAGATCTAAGGCTGAAGAGGCATACTACATACACTTTAATGAGAAGTATGAGGGTGTAGCTGCATGGCACAAAAAGTTAGGCGATGAAGCTATACGATTTAATAAGATAACTAATAAGTCAGGGCGACAATATGCTTTCCCTGATGTTAAGCGCAATGCAAGGGGTGGGGTATCACACTTTACCATGATTAAGAACTATCCAGTACAAGGCTTTGCTACTGGGGATGTTGTACCTGTTGTGTTGATTGAAATGGAAGAGAGGATGAAGCATCTAAAATCTTGTTTAGTTAATACTGTACACGATTCAAGTGTGGCAGATGTGCATCCAGAGGAGAAAGATGAGGTATTACAAATAATTGAAGATATGAACGATGATTTAACCAACCTGATAGAGAAATCTTATGGCGTTAAAATGAATGTACCACTGCTATTAGAATCTAAAATAGGTCCGAATTGGCTTGACGTACAGGACGTTTGACGGTATAACTGAGTCTCTTTAACACAAATCTCATGAGGTAAATAATGAGTACAGAAATATCAATAACTGGCATGGATAATGCCTCTATGGCTGCACTGATGGGTGTATCCGCAGAAACTAAACAATCAGCATCTTCTCTTGCACGTATTAACGTTGTAAGTACAGCCCTGAAGGGTGAAATGGAGCTTGGTGGTAAGAAGATCAAGACAGATGTAGTACCTGTAGGTGCATACAAGATTACGCAGGGTGACGATGTGTTCTACGCAGAACAGATAAGCATTCGTGTATTCGCCCAGCGCCAACAATGGCAACGTTGGAATGCATCAACTAATGAGATGGAGAAGTCTGTTATGACTACATCACTCAATGGTGACCTACAGGATAGCATAGGTGGCTTCAACTTAGGTAGACCATCAGGTTATGTAGAGGATTGGAATGCCTTACCTGAAGCAACTAAGGATCTAATGCGTACTGTTAAGCGTGTTAAGATCTTTATGGGTCTTCTCACTGTCAAATCTCCTATAGATGAACATGGTGAGCCTATCTCTAAAGAGTATGTAGACCTACCGTTTGTAATGGATGTAAAGAACCGTGACAGTCTAAAGAACTTAGATGGTGCTTTAAAGACAGTACAGAGAGCTAATCTCTTGCCTATCATGTCTACACTAGAATTAGCAGGCCAAGAGGGTTCAATCCCTACAGGTGCTACGTTTGGCTACATCACTGCTAAGGCAGGAGATAAGGTAGAACTTACTGAAGCTGATAACCAAACACTCAAGGACTTCTTAAGCTTCATTGAGTATGGCAATGGTAAGATCCTAGACTTATACAATGAACGCTCTGACAAGGGTATGAGTGCAGCAGACGCTGAGCTTGTAGGTTCTATTGTAGATGTGGATGCTGACTAATGAATCATCCTGCAGAATTAGCTATGGTATCATTCCTACAAAAGGCTATGGCAGGTGAGTCCACTATGACTGAAGAGGTGGCTGATAAAGTCGCCTCTGATGTTAAGGATGCTTTGTTTAAGCAGTTCGACAGTGGTCCTCGTGATGATTTCCGTTTGCGTATGTCTAACATAGGTAAGCCAAGATGTCAGCTATGGTTTGAGAAGAATGAACCTGAAGACAAGACACCCTTTCCACCACACTTCCTGATGAACATGATATTAGGGGATATAGTTGAAGCTGTATTCAAGGGTATCATGAGAGCAGCAAAGGTTGACTTTAAAGATAATGATTATGTTACTCTTAAGTTACCTAATGGTGTAGAGATTAAAGGTGAATACGATATGGAATTGGATGGTAAGATTGACGATGTAAAGTCAGCCTCACCTTGGTCATATCAGAACAAGTTTGCATCCTTTGATGCCTTAGCTACAGGAGACAGTTTCGGCTATATCCCACAGCTTGTAGGCTATGCAGAGGGCGCAGGTAAAGAGGTTGGTGGTTGGTGGGTAGTCAACAAGGCTAACGGAGAATTTAAGTATGTTTCTGCCAGTAGTGTAGATAAAGAAGCAGTACTTGATGATATCGAAGACCTGACAGATTACATCAACAATGATGAACCTTTTGAGCGTGAATTTGAGCCTATCGAAGAAACGTTTTACCGCAAGAAGACAGGTAACACTAAGCTAGGAGTTACATGTGGCTTCTGTGCATTTAAGCACAAGTGTTGGCCTACACTACAGACTTTACCTTCACCTAACTCGAAGGCTAAGAACCCACCTATGATTGACTATATAACTTTAAAGGAAGACTAATGCCTAAACTAACTATAAATGATAAAGAATATGATACTGAAGACTTCAATGAAGATCAGATAGCTATGTATAATGAAATTATGCTTGCTAAAGGTGAGATGCAAAGATGTGAATATGTATTTAAAGTACTTGAAGCACGATGTAATCAATTAGCAGGTATGATTGAGGCTAAGCCAGAAGAAACTACTGATGGCTAAAAGAACAACAGCGAGATATCACAACTCTCGACGTTACCGCAGTGGTCTTGAGAAACAGGCCGCTGCATTCTTAAGCGAACACCAAAAAGAAGTTAAGTATGAGCTACTGAAGATAGAGTGGGAAGACCTACGTTACAGAACTTATACACCAGACTTTGAGTTAGACAACGGCATCATAATTGAGACAAAAGGTATACTTGATAATGATGATAAACGTAAGCATTTAGCCATACAGAAACAACATCCAGAGTTGGATATTAGGTTTGTATTTAGTAACGCTAATGCCAAGTTGTACAAGGGTGCTAAGAGTAGATACTGTGATTGGTGTGATAAGAATAATTTTCTTTGGTCACATCGAATAATACCTCAAGAATGGTTGACAGAAAAGGGTACAAGATCTAAAAAAGATAAGATAATACTTAAAACAAAAAGGAAAGATTAATGGTGTTTCAGTTAGACGACGATGAAATGGCTCTGGTTATCAAGCCTTTGTATGAAGATAATGGTGATTGGGAAGGTGATGTAGCTACTGGTGTGGCTATGAATGATTCAATCTCTCTAGACTTAAACATACAACGAGGTATGGTTAATATCATCACTCTAATGACATCTTTTCTTTCGTATTCAGATGATAAAGAAGAACTTGTAGATGAAGTAATCAAGTGGCGTGAAAAACTGTTTGCTGAATTAGATGAATCACCTTTTGCAGAGTACGAAACAGATGATAACAGTAACGTAATAACATTGACTAAGTTTACTAAGACAAAAGGGAGCGCATAATGGCTAAATGGAATCTAGAAAAACAGAGAGAAAACCAAGGGTTTGATCCAGTTAATAAACCAGCGCACTACAATCAAGATGGTATTGAGTGCATAGACTATATTCAACAAGTAGTAGGCCTGGATGGTTTCATCGCATATTGTCATGGCAACATGATTAAGTATCAACACAGATACCGCTACAAGGGTAATGGTGTAGAGGATATGAAGAAGGCAGCATGGTACTTATCTAGAATGAACAAGGCTCTTGCGGAGAAGCATAAATGAGTGACAAGAATTTTGACGTAACAATGCAGGTTACAGTCAGTAAAGACAACAACATCCTATCGTCTCATGAGGAGTCACACTCGGATGATGTAAAAGATTTAGTGTTGGATACGTTCTATGACGTAGACGATGTTGAAGTAAACAATGTAATAGTAAAAGAGAGAGAGTTAAATGAATAGTTTAAGAGAGTATCAAATTAAGGCGGTGGGCTTTGCTATATATCCTGCAACACATAAGGTCCTGTACCCAACGTTGGGCTTGTGTGGCGAAGCAGGAGAGATAGCTGAGAAGGTTAAGAAACAGGTACGAGATAATAATTTTAATAGGCATGAAGTAGCGAAGGAACTAGGAGATGTACTCTGGTATCTGGCAAATCTGTCTAACGATATTGGCTATAACCTAGACGAGATAGCTAACATTAATATTGAAAAGCTTACATCACGTAAGGAGAGAAACAAGATACAGGGATCAGGAGACAACAGATGAACAATCACTTACCAACAGACTACCAATCATTTATACACAAATCACGTTATGCTAAGTATTATGAGGGTGATGGACGTGAATCGTGGGAAGATACTATTGTGAGATACTCTGCTAATGTAATACGAGACTTGGTTGATCAGAACACTAAGTATGAATTAGAACAAGCAATCTTAGGCTTAGAAGTAATGCCTAGTATGCGCTCTCTAATGACTGCAGGTAAGGCAGCAGACAGAGACAATACCTGTATGTATAATTGTAGTTACTTAGCTGTTGATGATGTTAAAGCATTTGATGAAGCTATGTTTATCCTACTGTGTGGTACTGGTGTAGGCTTCTCTGTAGAACGTCAATCCATATCTAAGCTACCTGAAGTGCCGTTTCTCTGGAACAGTGAAACAAACATTGTTGTAAAAGATAGCAAAGAAGGTTGGGCTAAAGCGTTACGTCAAATGATTGCATTACTATACAGTGGTGAGATCCCTACGTGGGACGTTTCTAAGGTTAGACCTGCAGGTGCGCCACTTAAAACGTTTGGTGGTAGAGCATCAGGACCTGCTCCGTTGGTAGACCTATTTAACTTTGTAATTAAGACATTCAAGGATGCACAAAACCGTAAGCTATCCTCACTAGAATGCCATGACATTATGTGTAAGATAGGCGAAGTAGTTGTGGTAGGCGGTGTGAGACGCTCAGCGATGATCTCATTATCAAATCTATCAGACGACAGAATGCGTCACGCTAAGTCTGGCTCATGGTGGGAGAATGATCCACAACGTGCATTAGCTAACAACTCTGTGTCATACACTGAGAAGCCTGACAGTCTATCGTTTATGCGTGAGTGGATGGCGTTAGTTGAGTCTGGCTCAGGAGAGCGTGGCATCTTCAACAGACAAGCTTCTAAGGTACAAGCGGCTAAGAATGGTAGACGTGATGCTGACTATGACTTCGGCACTAACCCATGCAGCGAAATAATTTTGAGGAAGAATCAATTCTGTAATCTAACAGAGGTAGTTGTACGTGCAACAGACACACTGGACACCTTATCTGAGAAGGTAAGGCTTGCAACTATACTTGGTACTATTCAGTCTAGCTTCACTAAGTTTCCCTACTTACGTAAGATCTGGACTAAGAATACCGAAGAAGAAAGACTACTTGGTGTGTCGTTAACAGGCATTATGGATAACCCCTTAATGACCCTCAAAAACAAAGGATTGGAGAAGACTCTTGACCACCTTAAACAAATCGCCGTTACTACTAACGCTACTTGGGCTGAACGCCTTGATATCCCTGTCAGTGCTGCTATCTGCTGTGTTAAACCAAGCGGTACTGTCAGCCAATTGGTTGACTCTAGCAGTGGGATTCATGCTCGTCACTCAGCCTATTATATTAGGACTGTTCGTGGAGACAACAAAGACCCGTTGACAAAGTTCATGATTGATCAGGGTATACCTAATGAGCCAGACGTAATGAAGCCAGATGCTACTACAGTGTTTAGCTTTCCTATGAAAGCTCCAGAGGGTGCAACAGTTACTGCTGATATGACTGCCATAGAACAGCTAGAGATGTGGTTAGCTTATCAGAGATTCTGGTGTGAGCATAAGCCCAGCGTTACAATCAACGTAAAGAATGATGAATGGTTTGAAGTAGGAGCATTCGTATATAAACACTTCGATGAAATGTCTGGTGTATCATTCCTACCGTTTAATGAACATACGTATCAACAAGCACCATACCAAGAGTGTGATGAATCAACATATCATAAGATGTTAGGTATTATGCCATCCAATATTGATTGGTCATTGCTCTCTGAGTACGAGAGTGAAGATAATACATCAGGTAGCCAGACACTAGCTTGCTCTGGAGACGCTTGTGAAATTGTAGACTTAACATAAATAGAACTACCTCACCTGTACTGTAAAAGGTATACGGTGAGGTATCAACTTTAAAGGGATAAACATGTATACTATCATAACAAGAGATAACTGTAGCTTCTGTGATATGGCTAAGATGATGCTAAAAGAGTCTAACATAGCCTACACAGAATATAACGTACAATCAGGTAGCTCTCAGTGGGTACTAACACTTATAAGACAGGCAAATCATACAACAGTACCACAGCTTTTTGCTTCTGATGGTAGCTACATTGGTGGTTTAGCAGAGTTAAAGGAGTTTCTTGGTACTTTTAAAGAGGGCGCTTTGTAATGCAGTTAGACTTTTTTAAGAGTACTAATAAAAAGCCAGATACTACCGCAAAGATATGTAAGAAATGTAAAGAACTTAGACCTATAGAGGATTATAGGTTATATAGAAGAGCAACAGGGGATAGAAACTCTAGAGATAGTAAATGCAGACAATGTTCAAGGCACTCAGAAAAAATAGCATTTACGCTAAGGAAATCTGCACCTAAATATTCAGGATCTTGTGATTGTTGTGGTAAGGAAGAAGAAAAACCTGTCTTAGATCATTGTCATGATAGAGAAATATTTAGAGGTTGGCTATGTTCACCTTGTAACTTAGGTATTGGTACTCTGGGTGATACTATAGAAGATTTAGAAAACGCACTAGCCTATTTAAGAAAGACTGAGAATGAACAACAATCTTGAGCCACTACAGAAGCCCACACGCTCTAGACGAAAAACAACATACAAGGGTGCAGCAGTAAAGACTACATCAGGTATACTTCCAAGGACAGATAAACAGAAAGACTTAATAGACGCTATAAAAAGAAACCAACAAGTCCTGATACTAGGTCCTGCTGGTACTGGTAAAACTTATGTAACAGCTACTTGTGCTGCAGATTTGTATATTACTAAAGATATAGATAAGATCGTTATAACACGCCCTCACGTAGCTGTAGGTAAAGATATAGGGTTTCTTCCAGGAACACTCGAAGAGAAGGCTCAGCCGTGGGCGTTGCCCGTCCTAGACGTACTTATAAAGCATTTAGGTAAGGGTGCTGTAGATACGGCTCTAAAGAGTGGTAATATTGAGGTTGCTACACTAGCGTTGATGCGTGGACGTAGCTTTGACAATGCGTTTATAATTGTAGATGAAGCACAGAATATAGAGATACCAGAGATTAAGATGCTGTTGACTAGGGTAGGTGAAGGTAGTACTATTGTGCTTAACGGCGATATCCAACAATCAGATCTAACAAGAATGTCTGGTCTTTATAAGATCATACACTTAACTAAGAAACATATGTTGAATGTTCCTGTTGTTGAGTTTGGTATTGAAGACATTGTGCGTAGCGGTATCTGTGCAGAGTGGGTTAAAGTGTTTATGAAAGAAGGCTTATGAAGTTAGAAAAAGAAGCTAAAGAATATGTTAACTCTAAGCAAGAACACTTTGAAGAGATATTACTTTACGAGATACATAAGTTAAAAGTCCACATAAGCAAAAGCCTCTGGGACAGTCCTGAGCTAGTTAAAGCTAAAGATTGTCTCACAGAGGCTTCACTGTGGGCTAAGGAATGTGCTAAGAAACACGGTATAAAGTAATTATACTTTGTAGTTATTCTCTAATGCTTTGATGTAGTTAATGTATACCCTAAGCTCAGCAAAAGACATATCTTCTACGTCTACTTCTATGTTATATTTAGATTCAAAGAAACGTTTAGCTTCTCTACGTAGTTCTTTTGAACCCATAGATGCTGCTTTCTTGGCTAATGCTATACGTTTATTCTCTGCACCAGCGCCGCCTGTTCTTACTTTCTTACGTATGCCTGTCTTCACAGTTGAAACCATTTCTCTAAGCATAATACGTTTCTTATCTAGATTAGCTTTCCTAAACTTAGGAGAGTCTAGTAGTGTTTGAGTACGTCTCTCTAGCATAGGTGCAATTAGATTATTTAACATACGGTCATACTCAGGCATCTTGGTTCTTTCAGATGCTTGCCACGGATGCATTTCAGCCATAGAATATACCTGCTCTGTAGCTGTACGTCCCTGCTTTACGTTAATACCAAATACACGAGCAAAGGGGTTAGGGTCATATACATCACCTTCTCTTGTAGCGACTTTAAGAGTCTCCCCTGTTATAGAATCTGTCTTATCAATAAACAGTTCTATTATATTATCAAAGTATTTAGTTGAGGCTTGTGTAAAAGTTTCCATACCAGTATCAGCTTGACGTATATCTTTAGCAGTATCATCATCATTGATGTAACCAGCAACTCTGTTTACTGCATCTAGAGGTCTAGCAAAACCTGCTAGTATATTCCCTGTAACTTTACCAAAAGCTTTCATATCAACACCACGCTCACCACCTGAGTTACTAAATGCGTCCATGATATTTAAGAGATCATTACTAAACTGTGCATCTTTAGCAAGTTGACCAACAGCTAATTGAGCGCTGGCCTCTTGTAACAACTCTCTTGGTACAGTTTCGCCATTCATTTTCATATTCCACATACGTCCAAATGCAAGATATGCAGATAGAGGAAAGGTGTTTTTAGCATCTATAATAGTACCACCATCACCTTCAAGCTCATAGTAAGCTAAACCCTTTTCTCGTCTATCATCATCAAACTTAGCCATTTGATATAAGAAAGCTGTGCCTACTGTAGCTCTAGCTACTACTTCACCAACATCTGAGTCTATGCCTAACTCTTTATCTTTCTTAAACATATTAACTACTGCTCTCCTAGTAGGTCCTGCAGCAGATATATAACCTGCAGGTGACCACTTATAAGAGTATGCTAATACGTTATTAAAGAATCTACCAAAGGGCAGTATAGTGCCTAGACCTGGTGTTCTTGAAACCATTTCTACAATCTTAGCTGATTGGCGTAGTAGTTTAGGTGTAGCTTCAGTAGTATAGTCTGCAGAGAATACAGATTCCATAGTATTACCCATAGCTTTACCTAATATTGCTTCGTCCAGTAAAGCATCATCACCTTCTTGTAGAACTTCTTTGAGAGTAACACCGTACTTCATACGTACTGCTTTATCCATCTCAGCCATAAACATCTGAGACTTAGTAAAACTATCTTGTATACGAACACCTGTAACAGCGTTTGATCCTTTAGTTACTGCTTCTAACCCTTTAAAAATCTTTGAGTCTGGGTTTATGTTAAATCTTTCAGCATTAACATCAACACCCCCTGTTAGAGTTTCAAAAAGAGTTTGCTTTACTTCTACATTAGAGTCAAGAAACTTCATGTAAGTGTCGTGTGTAGTAAAAGGATCTAATAGATTACGTATCTTTTGCGCTTGAAGATCTACTAGCATTCCTGCTTGCTTAAACGTTTCTTTACCACCTAAGCTATTACCCATCGTCATTTGACCTAAACCCTTAAGACTTAGCGCACCTGCATTTAAAACATCAGCAAGCGATTGGCCTACGTAAAACTGAGTAAACCCTGCAACGTTTAGTGCTGTTGTAGCAGGAGAGGATACCAATAAACGTTTCCATACAGACTGTGCGTAGCCTAGTTTATCTGTACGCATAGCTTTTTGTTCTGCTTCAATAGCTTCTTTGGATGCAGGAGTTGTTAACCTATTGATCATAGTATCATTAACAGATAGAAGAGCAGCACTTTTTAGTTTACCAAACTGACCTAAACCACTCACAACACCCAAAATAGTACCTGCTTCACTAATAGACTTAGCAAATATATCAGACAGTGCTGTAGAATCCATAGCAAGATCACCTAAATGAAATCCTGCATCAGCTTCAATTCTTTTATTTAACCTCATTAGATCATCTTCTGGTATCATAACTATAGCATTAGTAATAGCATCTGATACTGTCCTACCTCTCATGTCTATAGAAGAGTCTTTAAGCATCTGTATGATGCCACTTTTTCTATCTCCACCAAATAGTAAGTCTTTAAATAACTCAGAAGGCATAGCAGTTTTAGTCATGCCAGAACCACGATTAACTTTAGCTTCCCAAGAGTCTATACTTTTCTCAATAGTAGATACTAACTTCTTAGTTTCTCCTTTAGATATACTTGGTGTGTTTTTACGCAGTACTTCCTGCTTAGTTCTATCTAAGGGTGATATTGCTTGGTCTAAGCCTGATATACCTTTTAGCTTACCTGCTGCTATTTGTGCAGCACCACCAACACCGCCTAATAAAGCACTAAAACTTGTTTGCATCTTAGATATCTTATCTTGTATACCAACTTCTATCATAACATTTTGTGCTTGTACGTCCTGTAGTACAGCAAATGCAGAATCTAATGCTACTGTTTTCTTTACAGCAGATAGAGATGCTTTCTTAAATAAATCTTCTTGTGCTTCTTTCATGGCTGTTCTAGCAAAAGACCTACGGCCTTCAGTAAAAGCATTCTGAGCTACTTTCTCAAACACTTGTGCGGTAGCCTTACTTGAAGCACCTGCTTGTGTGAACCTTTGTGCAGCAGTTACAGCGGCATCATTAGCAAACTTTTTAGCTGACTCTTTAGTTGCTGTACTCTTAAGTGCATCCCTACCTGCTTTTCTTACTGCTGCTTTTACAGCTTTCTTACCTGTTATAGATACACCTGCTGCACCTAACTTAGCTGTACCGCCTGTTACAAGACCTAAATAGTTTGTAGGGTCTTTAAGCATAGCTTCCATATATTGACCTACACCCTTAACTGCACCAAAGAAGCCATCATTCTGAAAGACATTACCTAATTGGTCATACACTTTATAAGCATTACGGGCTACTGCTTTTGTGCTTTCATCACCCTTCTGTACAAAGCGTAACTCACCTGCGGTAGATACAGTATTAGCATTAAAGAATCTCATGTGTTCTACAAAGTCGTCAACAATCTCTTGATCATCTTTATCTTTGTACTGCACACCCTTACGTTCTATCATATACTGTTTAATAGGTTGTAAGTTTTTGTAGTTTAAAAGATCATCTTTACTAAGTGTATCACCTGATGCTACGTACTCAGATATTGTAGGCTCTTGTTTAAATAAGTCAGATGAAGAAGTTGAGTATAGATCTTCTCCAAAGTTGACTGATTTCATATCGTCTAGTATACCCATTATTTTACACCTAATGTTCTATTAATCCAATCAGGTCCTTTAGACTTTAAACCTTCTTCTTCACCTTGAATCTTATCTATCATAACAGATCCGTTTTTGATTCTTTCTATAGGTATCTCTCTTAAGTCTTCAGCACTAACCTTAAATGCACCTAATCTACCCTTTACTTTTATCTTGTAAAAAGCACCTTCTTGAGGATTAGCATATAAACTTAATGCGCCATTAATATTCATTTCTTGTTTAGTAGGTTCTATAGCTTCTTCTAGATCATCTCTAAACTCAAAGTTCCAAGATCCTATAGCGCTGGTAGGTAAACCTGCTTTATCTCTCTCTTTTCTAGTCATCTTCTTCCAATCCGCACGGGTATATTCCATAGAATATCTATCTTCCATGTGAGGTAGTGGGTATGTATCCATGTAATCTTTTACTCTTTGTTCTTGTTCTTCAGTAAAAGGTATTATGACTTTTTCTTCTCCACCTACAGTTATTGTTTGTTCTGATATAGGAGCATCTAATGGAGTAACTTTAATAGTTTCATTATAATCAGGGTCTATAGTAAGATCTGATGCTCTCTCTTTAGTACCTACTACTTCTTGACCTGTTTCCCTATCAACAGTAATTACTTCACCTGACTCAGGGTCTATAACTTTCTTAGGTTTTGTTTGAGTGCTTACGTAATCTGATCCATATACTGTTGTCAAAAAGCCTTTAACAGCAGGGTTAGTGTAGAAACTATTACCATACTTATTACTATAACCTGCAACTACAGGGTCAAGTGTACTCCTAAAACCTTGTAATATTTCTTTTGAAGCATCTCGTTTAAGTGACATCTCAAATTGTGCTAGTTTAGTTGTTGCTTCAGGATCATCTCCTAGCTCTAATCTTTTCTTTTCTACAAGCTTTTCTATGTTGAGATCTATTTCGGTTGCTTTATTTACTACTGCCTCTGACTTAAGATAATCGGCCTTCATCTTGTTGTATTTCTCAACAAAGTTTATACCTTCTACATCATCCATAAAGGGCTTTTGTGTATAATTGATGTACGCATTATCAAAGCCAGCCATCTTAGTGTAATCGTCTGATGCAGCCATATCATTTATTTGTTGTACAGTTAAACCTTGTGCAAATGTATCTCTAGCTAAATCATCATTAGCTCCAACTCCTAGCATCTTAGCTAGGAAGTTTCTATCAGGTGACTTAGCTTCAGTAGGCACTGCACCATATACAGCTTTATACATATCATCATAGTCAAAGTTTACATCTGGTAAGTCTGGCATATCTGTAATAGCATCAATATCATCAGTACTTAAAGAAGTCATGCCTCTTTGGTCAGCTGCTTTTTGTAGATTAGTTACAAACTTTTGTATACCGTCAAACCCAGAGTTTAAAGCAATAGCAACTTGCTTTTCAGATGCGCCCAGCGCTTTAGCTTGATTGCCATACTCTGCTGCTTGCCTAGCTAAAGACCTACGTTTCCCTATTAAAGGTAAGTTCTGCCTTGCTTGAGCTTTTTCTTGTTTCTTAAAAGCTGCTCTTTCTTCACTCTTTTTATCTAAATAGTCAGCAGCTTCCTCTAATGCACCTAGACCAAACTGTTCCCAATCAACATTTAAACCCATAATTATATTCCTTTTGACATCAGACCCGTAGGCATTTCAGTTTTTTCTTCACTCATAGGTTCTTCTATTTCTGTAGCCATATCCATAGGCATTGCCTCTTCTTCATCAGGCATATCATCACTAAGACCTTCAGTTATATCAGATAGCAACTCTGTACCTGCATCCTGATCAACATTTTCATCCTGCATATACTTCATTGTAAGAGCAATAAAGCGTTGTTTTTCTCTTTCACTTGCCCTTGCATCAGCATCGCCACCCTCTTCAGTTACGTCTACACCATTCTGTTCTGCAGCGGCTACAATAAAAGCGTGAATAGCAGGTGCGGCTAAAACCCCTGCATCAATAGTATGTATACCATTCATAGCACTTTTCATGTATAAACCCTCAACAAGAGGTGCTACAGGTACTTCTAAGTCTAGTAGAGCTATTATGTCGTCCATAATACCTTCTTTCATAAGCTTTTCAATGTAGTAGTTTATTACATCACCTACGTCTGATAAATCAGCAGGGTTTTCCCACGGATTATTCTTTGGTTCTGTAGTCAGAGACTGTCCTGGTATTGGGGCTTCAAACATTTTGTTTATCCTATTTAGTGAAGCCAGCGCCAAAGTAGAGGCCGACTATTGCTGAAACTATGTGTGTGTCTAGTGGGGTTATAACAAAGCCACGAGCTGCTTTCCAATGTATTGCATCTGGTGCGCCTAAGAGCCAATTAATGAAGCCACCCTGTACTTCTGTATAACCAACGATTACGCTTACGTCAGGATACCATACTGCTACTAGCTTTGGCAATACGATAATAGAGCCTACTGCAGATAAAGCTATGATCCTACGTGTCCAAGCAAAGTGTTTATCTTTACTGCCATGCTCTCTTGCATCACTGACTGCGCCTACAAGGGCTTTCTGTTGTTCTGCTTTAGCTTTATTGCTTTGACCCCAGATGGACATAACCCCACCTAAGACAGTAGAGAAAAGCATTGTGATTAATTCTAGTGGTAATCCAAACATTAGTTACCTCCTACAACAAGTCTCATAAGTTCTTCATCAGTAATATCTTTTCCTACTGTTATGTTCTTTTTAGCTAAATATTCTTTTGCTTTCTTTCTAGACATAGGTCCAAAAATACCATCTGCTTTTGTCTGTATTATACGCTGTACTGCTTCTATTGTAGTAGGTGCTGCTACTAAAGGCTGATCTGTAGTTTCACTTTTTCTATCTGTTAACCAAGACTTACCATCATAAGTTTTATTATTATCAGCATTACCAAATAAATGATTTCCTAATTGAACTGTTCCTCGTTTTCTTCCTTTCATAGCAGATAGCCACTTAGGTTTACTAACTTTAGTGTTTACGTAATGCGTTGCACCACCTGTTTTATCTACGTAAGTACCTGCTATTATGGAATCTGCTGCTTTATATGAATCTTTACTAACTTTAATATTCATCATATCTTTACCTTGACTTCCACCAGCATAACCTGTCCAAGAGTTCCAAGGAGAGAATTGACCTCTTTTAAGTATTACACCATCTATACCCTTACCGAAACGTCCTGAAGCAGCTCTATTTGCTATAACAGCCCCTACAGCTACCTTACCATCGTAAGTTTCTCCACTAGCCTCAGCTTGAATAGTTCGTGCTAATATTTCACGCTCAGACATTTGTTTTGGGCTAGTGTATACTACTGGCTTTTTAACCATTAAACCTGCAGGTCCACTTTTCACTACGGGTGCATTAGGTACTTTTATATTTTGCCCAACCTTAATTTGATTAACATTAGTTATAGTAGGATTAGCTTTTTGTATTTCAGCTACTGTAGTGTTATTATCTCTAGCTATAGCAGATAGTGTATCTCCTGATGCTACCGTTATAACGCCAGGCGCAACTACATCTAGCTCTTCAAACAAGTCTAACTCTGCTCTAGCCTTACCAATACGCATAGGGCTTGATGAAACAGTTTTTTCACTAGGTGTAGTCGGTTTATTATTTGAAGCATCATAAAACTTCATAGCTCTACTAGCAGAACTTCTATTCTCTGGAGGTCTATTCTCTCCACCTGAAGATCTAAACAAACTAAAGAACCTCTCTAGAGGACCTTGTTTCGGTTCATCTTCTTTAATATTATTACGAGAAGCTAAACCAGAAGGTCTTAACCTTGGAGTAGGAGACTTGAAAGATTCAGAGGTTGGTATTTTGTAGTTACTCATTGTTTAAATCCAATTATCAATTAAATTGCCTATTATTTTCATGCCTATTTTACCTAAGTATTTAGATTTAGTATCTGCGTCTGATCCAGCAGCGGCGGCGGCTTTGCCTTCAGCATCAATCTTAGCAACCATAATACTTGCTTCCCGATCCATAGCTGACTCAGCACTTGTCCAAGCCCATGTCATTAAATCACGTTCTTTTTGTAACATGTTATTATAAGTAGTCATTGTCATATTATTTGTAGCTAAAGTCTCATCTCTGTTAGCTTGGTTAGCTGCTGCATTCTCTGCAGTAGTAATATTCTGTGACCATTGGGCGTTGGCTTGTGCTATAACTAAATGGTTTTGAGCATTAAACTGATCTCTTTGATTACGTTGTAGTGTATTAAACTGCTCAATGGCATTTGTTTCACCTGCATTAAACTGTGCCATAGCATTCTTTTGTGCTACATTAAACTGTTCTACTTGTGCTTGCAGAGATGCAAAGAATTGATTTGTCTGATTCTCTGATGTAGCATTGAACTGCTTAGAAGCATTCATAGCGGCTTGATCTGAGAGTATAGCATTAGCGTTTTGTTGAGACTTAAACATACTAACCTGTTGTTCGTTATCTAAACTAGCCATATCCATTTCTAGGAAAGCTTTAGCATTTTGTACTTGAGCCTGTTGACGGTTGTTTAAGTTAGTCAAATCTAACTGAGACATAGCCGCTACATCTGCCATGATCTTAGCATTCTTAGCGCTTAAGTTAGTAAGGTCAACAGTCTGTGCCATACGAGCATTCTCTAATGCTATCTGTTGTTCAGCATTAAAGTTTATGTTAGCTATCTCAGATATTTTAGCTGAATTAGCAACACGAGTCTGGAACTCTTGATTAAACTCTAATCCAAGGAAAGAAGCTCTTTGTTCAGCAGCAAAAATAGCAGTCTGTTGTCTATTACTCAGGTTCTGCATCTCAAAGGTAGCAGAGGTCTTAGCATCCTGTACAGCGATAGGCATAGCACTTTCCATAGCCGCTTGTATCATAGCCTGTCCAGCCATTGATGAAGCACCTAAACCTCTAGAGGCCATAGAAGCGGCGGCATTACGTAAAGCTCCTGCCGCCCATGATGGAGGTGTTTTACCCTCAAAGTCTGCCATCAAGCCTGTAAGTTGACCCTGTACTGTAGCATCTGTTGATGGTGCGCCTGTAGCCGCTTCAAAGTTTGTTTCAGCTTTAACACGATCCATATCAACCGTAGAGCCTGATATAAGTTCACCTTCTTCTACTTTACGTGCGTCAGGTGCTACAACCTTTTGTGCTTCTGCTATTTGTTCTACAGATACACCTAACTGTGCTAAGTCCTCTGGTTTCATACTCTGTGCATCTACAAGTGCTTCAGCACTAGGCTTACCTGTAGCCGCTTCTAGTCTAGACATAACATCTTCTATAGATGCAGAAGCTGTTAGAGGTTCATAGGATGCCGCAGGTTGTACTTCAGGAGAGGTTACATCTGATGTAGGTGTAGCAGTTGTAACTTTTGCTTCACTTGCAGGATCAACTTGTCCTGTAGTAGGATCAATCATACCCGCTTGTTTGTCTTCTTCTGTGATCTTTTCTACTTCTGGTTTCTTTATCATAGAAGCAGGATCATTTGTTGCAACAGTAGTGTATTCAGATATACTTGGTGCAGCTATAGTCTTAAATGCTTTATCTGCTGCATTCATTTTTGTTTGAGATGCATTAACTGCGTTCTGAGCGTCTTCAGCTGCTTTAGCTAAATCTGCATTGGATGGATCTGCTTGAGATTTAGCCATAGCTTCTGATGCGGCTTTTTCTGCATTAGAATATTCTAACTGTGCAGTATCTAATGCTGTTTTAAAATCAGTCGCTTGAGAAGGAGGTGTAAAATTTGGCGTAGATGCAGGGCCTTTAGCTATAGCCTCATTAACTGCTTTCTGTTGTGCTTCTGGTAATACATCTCTAGTCATTCTATTTTGTAGCTGTTGAGCTTCTTCATAAGACATACCACTATAGTCAGCAGGAGCATTGTACATTAATGGTTGTATAGGTAGTTTCATATTAGGGTCATTTTGGTCAAACTGAATAGGAGGATTTTGTACAGTACCGCCTACTTGATAACCCTGAACATAACCCCCTTTAGCCATACTAATTTTCTTCTGAGCTACCTCTGCCATCTTACCTAGCGTAGATGCCGCTTTAGGTGAAGCCGCTAAGAATGCCGCTTGCTCATCTGCTTGCATACCCTGCATCTCTGGTATTATCTTACCCATTTGTTCAGGTGTAAATCCACCAAATTTCATAGCCATTTTAATAGTCCTTATTAATTACCCAACTTCATCCAAACTGCAGCCGCCACAAAGCTGAATATAGCAATGGTTGTTATTTTAACGAATGTGTTCCATATACTTAAACGTGTTTGTCTCCACGTTGTTAATAGGTTGCGTACCTCACGTATATCTTCTGCGGCTGACTCATCATGTAAGCCTAACTCACGTAGAACTAACTTAGCTCCACGTTTAGCTGATCTGTCTAGTATAATCTCTAGCTCTTCTGGGGTCAACGTTATATTATTCATTTTGTATCCCTATACGCTTCCGTAGACGTGTCCATTATTTGTGTAAGTATATGATAGACTTGCATTAATAGCATCACCACCAGCACCACCACCGTTTTCACCAGAGCGACCCCAACCGCCACCGCCGTTAGAACCTGCGCCATCTGTGTTTGATGTTGCGCTTAGAACAGAACCACCTAGTGCTGGGTTGTTAGCAACGTTAGTACTACTATTCTGTTGGCGTTCACCTGCATACACGCCAGGTGGATTATGAAAATAAGATGGACTACTACAACCTCCGCTTATATACGTAGTAGCAGGAGTAACACCGCCGCCACCTTGATCACCGCCTGTGCCGCCTATAACAGTGCCAGTTATTGAACATCCTGACCAATAAACATTTACTGTACTACCCCCAGGGGTACTAAAACTCCCTGTTGTTGAACCATTACTTGAGGCTTGATTATAGGCGCTTTGACCTGCACCACCACCGCCTCCTGCACCGCCACCACCTCCACCGCCACCTGCGATGAATGCACCAGAGTTGTTAGTTACTGTAGTACCAGATGCAGTTATACTAATAGCGTGTCCACCTGCACCAGAATTACTATTGCCACCACGTCCAAAGATAGCACCATTGTTTATAAGTACGGAGTTAGCCACATCCATTGTTAACGAAGGTGTAGACGACGACATTGATCTAATATGTACGCCCGAATTAACAGTCATTACGATAGGCACTGTTCCGTCCCATCCTGCAGCTGTCGCTAGAGTACTTAAAGTAGAAGCACCATCTATACCTGTTGTAACATTAAAAGAGAACGCATTCTGTGTGCCATAGAAGTCAGATAGAGATATTTCTCCTGATGCAGGTACAGTATCTGACCCGTAGTATTCACTAAGCGATATAGGGTGTGAACCACCAAACTCATCCTGTATGTCTTGTAGTGTTATTGCACCACTTGCTTGTATTGCCATTAGACAGTTCCATACCCTGTTACATTACCTGTTACAGTTAAATTACCTGAAGCGTCTAGCTTCATTTTGTTTGTACCGCTAGTAGCGAAATACAATACGCCACCACTCTCAGTTATTGTCCAGTTGCCTAGATCTACAGTTGTAGCATTAAGAGTAGAAGCAGAGAAGGCCTGAGATCCAGAACCTGCTAGTTCAGCCTTAGTGTCTATCTCTGTTTGTAATCCATCTACGTTAGCAATAGTATGGTTGTGGCTATCATCTGCAATCGTAGCTGTTATAGTGGCATTGCTTGTACCATTAAAAGAAACCGAACCTGTCACATCTCCTGTTAAGGCTATAGTACGAGCAGTAGCTAACGCTGTAGCTGTAGAAGCATTACCCGTTAAGTTACCCTCAAATGTACCTGCTACGAATGTTTCACTTCCTACGCCCCACTTGTCTGTTGATTCTGTCCAGACTAAAGACTTGTTAGTAGATGTACCACGCTCAATAGTGATACCTGCATCCTGGCTTGGTGTACCTGTCTCATCAGAGTTAAGTGTGATAATGTTATCACCAATGTTTACAGTGTTAGAGTTTACTGTAGTAGTCGTACCATTTACAGTTAAGTTACCACCTACAATAACATCATCAAATGTTACGTCTTGGTTTGTAGCTAAAGAGATAACACCTGTAGAGCTATTGTAGCTAATATTACCAGAAGCAGATATTGCACCCCTAGCTCTAGCTGTAGTGTAATACAGATTAGATGAACCTTCAGCTACAGTATCTGTGTTACCCTGAGTAAAGCTTATAACACCAGTAGTACTGTTATAGCCTAAACTACCTGTAGCTGAGATAGCTGCTC
>VMHT01020308.1_pt1 | contig 31154 bp, 38 predicted proteins | sample 4693611 | NCBI WGS metagenome assembly VMHT01 (sample SAMN12280063, study PRJNA550983) | marine metagenome | isolation source: seawater sampled from same location over 5 years 0.02-0.2 micron viral filtrate | place: USA: collected off the coast of southern California halfway between the port... ... | reverse complement strand
ATGCTACAGGTGACCGTTGGTTCATTCCTTACAATGACAATGGCACTACAGCAGAGCAGGTAGCTCAATGTAAAAAACAAGTTGGCAGTACAGCTGACGGTACAGACGCAGGAGCAGAACAGTAATGCCCGGACACTACGACGATAAAAAAAAGAAAAAGAAACCCGGCATGCCTAACCATGTTGGTCTAGTAGAAAAGCTAGGCAAAAAAGCTGGTAAAACAGGTACTGGTAAACAGATGGTTCTTGATATGATCAAAAAGAATCTACAAAAACGAAAGAAAAAATGACATGGCAGTCAAACGAAAGAGTGTTAGTCTAAAGATAGGCAAACATAAAAGTCGTTCAGGCGGCTTGACAGCTGCAGGTCGTAAGAAGTATAATGCAGCTACAGGTTCTAACTTAAAAGCTCCACAACCAGAAGGTGGCTCACGAAAGAAATCTTTCTGTGCTAGAATGGGTGGGGTTAAAGGACCAATGAAAGATAGCAAGGGTCGTCCAACACGAAAGGCACTTGCATTACGCAAATGGAAATGTTAACATGGCACACAAAGGCAAAGGATCCTGTGGATCTAAAGGAGGAAAAGGTAAACGCTAATGGCTAAACCCGGACTCTACGCAAACATACATGCCAAGAGAAAGCGTATCGCCGCTGGCTCTGGCGAGAAAATGAGGAAGGCTGGTGCTCCCGGTGCTCCCACAAACTCGAACTTCAAGAGAGCAGCTAAAACTGCAAAGAAGAACAAACTAAAAATTAAATAGTACTTCGTGGCGACCCGAACCGATCGTCCTCGCCACAGGTATTTTCACCACTCTTATTACAACTATGATTACTTCCGAATACGGCAAGCAAAACATACATGCAAACGAAACTCCACCGAGAGTTATCCCTAATTACCCCATAAACAAAAACCCTATTATGACAAACGAAGCAGAAAGATTTAACGGCTGGGCAGCTATGCTCGGATTTGTAGCAGCAGTCGGTGCCTACATCACAACTGGACAAATCATCCCCGGAATATTTTAATGGCAACAATTACTCTTCAAAAACAAGAACGAAATAATTGGGAAAGTTTTTGTACATGGGTTACCAGTACAGAGAACCGCCTATATGTAGGATGGTTTGGAGTACTAATGATACCCGCACTTTTAACCGCCACTACTTGTTTTATACTAGCTTTCATTGCTGCACCTCCTGTAGACATTGACGGCATACGTGAACCAGTAGCAGGATCTTTTTTATATGGTAACAACATCATCTCAGGAGCAGTGGTCCCCAGCTCCAACGCCATCGGCTTACACTTCTACCCAATCTGGGAAGCAGGAACTCTCGACGAATGGCTCTACAACGGCGGACCTTATCAACTCATTGTCTTCCACTTCCTTATCGGTGCAGCATCTTACATGGGACGTCAATGGGAACTTAGTTATAGATTAGGAATGAGACCATGGATATGCGTAGCTTATTCCGCACCAGTATCTGCAGCACTAGCAGTATTTTTAGTGTACCCTTTCGGACAAGGGAGTTTCAGTGATGGTATGCCTCTTGGTATTTCTGGTACTTTTAACTTCATGTTCGTATTCCAAGCAGAACACAATATCCTTATGCATCCGTTCCACATGCTCGGCGTTGCTGGGGTATTCGGTGGATCTCTTTTCTCTGCTATGCACGGATCTCTTGTTACTTCCTCACTTATTAGAGAAACAACAGAAGATGTATCGCAGAACTATGGCTATAAGTTTGGTCAGGAAGAGGAGACTTACAACATCGTTGCAGCTCACGGCTACTTCGGTAGACTAATATTTCAATATGCGTCTTTCAATAACTCTCGTGCTCTTCATTTCTTTCTTGGTGCTTTCCCGGTTGTTGGCATATGGCTAACATCTATGGGTGTATGCACAATGGCATTCAACCTTAATGGATTTAACTTTAACCAGTCAGTGGTTGATGTTAATGGAAAGGTTATACCTACTTGGGCAGACGTCGTTAACAGACAGAACTTAGGTATGGAAGTAATGCACGAAAGAAATGCACACAACTTTCCATTAGACTTAGCATCAGCTGAGTCAACAAACGTAGCACTTACAGCACCAGCTATAGGTTAACACTACGTCCGTTCATCCCTCACGGGACGCATGAGCACCAAGGCATGGAACGGGGTCTTGGTATATGGAGATAGCTATGACAGTTACTTACGTATATCGTGGCATAGAATACACTAGAAACAAGTAGTATTCAACTGTGCGTAACCACGTTAAACTATGGCCGAACAGCATGGCGGAACCATGCATATCGGTGACACATTAATAACAATTTATTATGGCTTTTAATTCAAACGCTACAAGCGGTGGAGTAGTTTATTCTGCTCAGGAACCAATCACTAAGGTTGTAACTGCTGACGTATCAGTAGCTAGTTCTACTACACTTGTAGATGTATCAGATCTAGATCTTAGAGTTGGTAAGTACGAGAGGATTAACTTCAAGTACAACATCTTCTACAACACAGCAGCTACACCAGACTTCAAGTATCTTATTGATACTCCTGCAAGTTTAACTACATACCGTGTAGCTCAGAATGGTTGCGACCACGCTGGTGGAGCACTAGCATCTATCATCACAGCTGAAGGTAGTGCTATTGCAATCACAGCATCTGGTACTGACGGTTGTTTACAACTATCAGGTACTATTGAAAATGGTGCAACAGCTGGCGACATCAAGTTCCAGTTTGCTCAGAACACTTCTGATGCTACTGCAGCTAAAGTGTTAGAAGGCTCAAGCGTTCAGTACTATCGCTTCTAAATAGTATAAGTGGAGGAGCACCTCAGAGTAGGACTCCTTCACCGTTGGCTTTTTGCCCTTACGAGGATACCAATTAGCCGTCTAGACGGTGGGATAGACCACAAATATCAATGAGTCCAATTGAGACTCACAACTTTTTACGTAAAGAGACGAGCAAATATACCTTTAATTTTTATTAAAAAATGGCTAACGCTACACAATCCGTAATTGGTGCTTTGAATAAGGCGGTATCTAATACTGCTGGATCTCAGGCTTACGATACCAAATACGCAACCTATTTAAAGTTGTTCTCAGGAGAGCTATTTAAAGCTTATGAGTCAGCAACTATAGCACGTGACACCGTGCAAAGACGTACCTTGAAGAATGGTAAGAGTTTACAATTCATCTTCACAGGACGCATGCAAGCGGCGTATCATACACCCGGGGAGCCTATCCTTGGAAGTGGTGATCCACCAGTAGCTGAGAAAACTATACAATGCGATGACCTATTAATTAGTTCTGCATTCGTATATGACTTAGATGAAACACTTGCACATTACTCTCTACGCTCAGAGATCTCTTCTAAGATCGGTCATGCTTTGGCTGAAGCTTATGATAAGAAAGTGTTTAGAACTATTGCTAAAGCAGCAAGAGAAGCACATCCTATCACAGCATCACCCGGACCAGAACCCGGTGGTACACAGATCGAGCTAGGTGTAACTAAGGAGTATAATGCTCAAGCTCTAGTAGATGCTTTCTTTGAAGCAGCTGCAGTTCTTGACGAAAAAAATCTCCCAAAGACTGGACGTACTGCGATACTTAATCCAAGACAATACTATGCCTTGGTATCACAGGTTTCTTCTAACATCTTAAACAGAGACTATGGTAACAATCAAGGTAACCTAACATCTGGTGAAGGTCTAGTTGAAATTGCTGGTATTTCTATCAAGCGTTCAAACAACCTACCTTTCCTTGCCGGTACAGTAACTGGTCAGTCTGGTGAAAACAACGATTACTCTGGAGATTTCTCTACACACTGTGGTTTAATATATCAACGTGACGTAGCTGGAATCGTAGAAGCAGTTGGACCTCAGGTTCAGGTGACATCTGGAGACGTTTCTGTTTTATACCAAGGTGACGTTATGGTAGGTAGACTTGCAATGGGTGCAGGAACACTTAACCCAGCAGGTGCTATTGAGTTAACTTCAGCACGTAGTTAATCATGTCTTTAAAACCCGGAACTTCACAGACTATTACTAGAGTAAAGGGTAACGGTGCTTCTCTCAGCGGAATCGGTACAGTCGATAAGTCTGTAACTAAAGATCCTGCAACTCCTATGGAGTATGGGAGACAGCATTCTGACAGCTCTCTTCTAGGAACAGTCTCTTAACAATATAATATTATGGCAGCTCCTTCAGCAGTTGGAGAATATGGTGTATGCGGTGCAGGTACCGAAACACGTATATCTCCTTCAGATACAAGTGGATCAGGTTCAGCATCAGCTGTAGCCTCCACAACAAAAAACTTACGTTTAGCATATAACACAGTCGGTAGTTCAGGTGTCGTTGACACATGTGCTGTTGTTTCTGGACAATATACTTAACACATACAGGGGGGTTTCACGACCTCCCTTTTTTTTATTCATAAATCTTAACCTATGACTACCACAACTACAACACTCGATACCGAACTATCCGCAGTAAACTCTATACTTGGTAGCATCGGTCAGTCTCCTATATCTCAATTAGATTTTACGAATCCAGAGGTATCATTCGTATACAACCTATTGAAAGAATCTAATCAAGATGTACAGAGCGAAGGTTGGATATTTAATAAAGAATACCACATTAAAAATTCAAGTAAAACAACAGATAATAAATTTATTATTCCAGCAGATGTTATGCGTATAGACATGGCAGATGCATGGGATCGTACTAGAGACTTTGTTAGAAGAAAAGATTCTGATGGACTATGGAAAATATATGATAGAGTAAATCATACATTTGAGTTTCCACAAGATGATTTTTTCTATTTTAATTATGTAAGACTCTTAAATTTTGAAGATATACCAGCTCCGTTCCAACGTTATATTATATATAAAGCTTGCGGTAGAGCTGCAGTACAATTAGTTTCCAACGGTGATCTACAGAAGATGATGTCAACCTTTGAATCACAGGCTAGAGCTGCGTGTATGGAATACGAATGCAATCAAGGTGACCATAACTTTATGGGATGGCCAGATGATTCTGCATATCAATCTTATCAACCTTATAGAATGCTTAGACGTTAATGGCAAGTGTTACACAGAAAGTACCTAGTTACGTATTAGGTATGTCTACACAACCCGACGAAAAAAAAATTCCGGGACAAGTAGTAGACTTAGTTAACGGCGTTCCTGATGTTGTAAGGCAACTTATAAAACGTCCGGGAAGTCAATTAGTAAATAATATAACTCCATCAACAGCTGCACATACTAAATGGTTTAACATATATACTAATGATCAAGAACAGTATATAGGTCAAGTTGGTGCAGATGGTGTAGTTAAAATATGGAGATGTAGCGACGGTGTAGAAATACCTGTAGATTACAATCCATTAGGAAATAATACAAAAGCAGTTTACTTAGATAATACTGCATTATCAGATGAAAAATCTTCTGATATACAGGTTATGACTATTAACGAAACTACATTCTTTGTTAATAGAAAAACAAATGTAGCAATGAAAACTGGTGCTGAAGATAAATCACCACCTCAGTTAAACGAAGCTTTTATATCATTAGATACTATATCTTATGGTAAACAATATGCATTAGATATCTATGACCCATCTAATAACTCTACAGTTACATATCCTAGAGCTACCGGGATTACAGTTGCTTCTATTGATGACGCCGCAAACTATAGTGGTACCAGTAATGGTGACTGTAAAGGAGCAGGTAGAGAAACTGTTAATGTAGATTCAGGTACAGCTATTGGTGCTACATCACCTCCTAACGGAAGTTCTGGAGGTAAAAGTAACCTTAGATATGAACTAGATACACGTTGTACACCACAAATAAATAGTGATGGTAACGATAATACTGTTGATAACTACCATGATACATACCAATGTTATATAAAATTACAGTTTGGTGGTGAAGGTTGGACAACTAATGATACACACCAGCATACATCAAGTAAAGGTGTTACCACTACAGCCACAATTAAAAGTCACGTAAACGTTATATCCAGAGCTAATGTAGCAATGGTCAGACCTGACTTGACATCTTCTAATGCTGAAGAACATGTGTCTGCAAATGGTATATTAGGTGATTTAAAAACTACATTAGATGCTATAAGTGGTCATGGTATTACAGCAACAATTTCTGGTAATGGTATACATTTATATAGAGCTACACCGTTTGGTGTAACGTCACCAGAAAAACAATTAATGACTGTAACTACAACTGAAGCAAATAATATAGCTGACTTACCACGTGTATGTCGTCATGGTTATGTTGTGCGTATAGTTAATAGTGGTGAAGATATGGATGATTACTACCTTAAGTTTTATGCTGAAGGTGTAACAGATACAGACGATAACCCTTTAAGTCAACCAGCTACATATGCTAGATCAGGTACTACTTTAACAGTAACTTTAACTGGTCATGGCTATAGTAATGGCGATCAAGTTATCTTAGATGTAACGTCTGGTAATGGTAGTGATGGATATTATACGATTGCTAACGTAGCATCAAATACATTTACAGTAACAGATGCATCTTCAGGTACAACAAGTGGGAACGTCACAGTTCACCCAGTTCGCTTCGGAGAGGGCGTATGGGAAGAGTGTGCGGAGCCGGGGATAACAACTACCTTCGACAACACAACGATGCCTATACAGCTTAAGAGAGCCAATCCCGGGACATATACAACTATCAATAATGGTGGTGGTACTACTAACTATACAAATGGATTCTTCCGATTTAGTTATCCAGACTGGGGTAAACGTGATGTAGGTGATGACTTAACAAATAGTGAACCATCATTTGTAGGTCACCCTATTCAGAAAATGATATTCTTTAGAAATAGAATATGTTTACTTAGTGCAGAAAACGTTATCTTATCTAGGGTAAATGACTTCTATAACTTCTGGGTAAAAACAGCTATGGCTATTTCTAATGCTGACCCTATTGATTTACAATCTAGTTCTACATATCCAACTAAACTATTTGATGCTGTAGAGAATGCAGGAGGTTTAGTTATATTTAGTGCTAGTGAACAGTTCTTACTGAGTTCTGGAGCTGAAGCGTTGCTTACTCCTGAAACAGCTAAGATAAGTTATGCATCATCATATGCATTTAATGAAGATAGTAATCCAGTATCATTAGGTACTACAATAGGATTCTTAAATAGTACAGCAAGAGAAGCTAGATTCTATGAGATAGCAGATGTATCTACTAGAGGTGCTCCGACAGTACAAGAACAAAGTAAAATTATAGCAGAGTTATTTCCACAAAATTTAACAAATGTAACCTCATCAACAGAAAATCAACTTCTTTTGTTTGCAGTAGATAGTACATTACATACAGCAACTAACGAAGTATGGGGTTATAAGTTTTATGAAGCTGGTGATACTCGTGCTCAGTCTGCATGGTTTAGATGGACATTACCTAATAATGTTGTCTTTCATTGTATGATGGATGATCAATACTTTGTTGTATTAAATACAGGTTCTACATATACACTAGAAAAATTTGACATAAAATTGTCAACAGCAACTCCTATGATAGGGGTACCTCCAGACGAAAACCGTGTACATTTAGATACTAAAAAAACTTTTGCATCAGCTGATCTAACATATGATACAGTTAATGATGTAACAACGTTTACTTTAGGTGCAGGATTTTATAGCACTCGTACACTAACTGCGTATTGCATAACAGCAAGTGATGCAGCTGGTAAGAGTTATGATATTCCAGCATCTGCTATCACAGGTACAGCTCCTAACCAAACAGTTACCCTACCCGGTAACTGGAAGACATCGACCGAAGCTGGTACGTCTAATGTGTCTGTTAATACAGATGTAATAATTGGTTTTGAGTATGAGTTTGAAGTAGAGTTACCTAAGGTATTTGTAACTAGAGCTGAAGGTGATAAGAGTAGATCTGAAACTAGAGGATCTCTTGTATTACATAGGATGAACTTTGACTTTGGAGATGTAGGTGTATTAGATATTACATTACAACGTAAAGGTAGAGCTGACTATACATACACAGTAGAATCAAAAGAATACGATAATATAAATGCTAGTACAGCAGCAATAGCGTCAGGATATATACATACAATACCAGTATACGATAGGAATACAAACCTAAGCGTATTTATAAAATCTAATCATCCCTCACCAGCAACCCTACATTCAATGAACTGGGAAGGGGATTACTCACCAAGATATTATTCACGTGTCTAATTACATTCACCCAATTACAATGGAGGCAGCCGTCGAGGTTGCTTCTAATCTTCGTACAGATGACTATAGAGAAGTATGGGAAGGTCATGGCCATTTCCCACGCTGGTATATACCATTTGCTGCTTTTACAGGAGACACAGTTTACTTTAACGTGCCTAACGGCAAGACTGCCGGATTAGCCGGTGTACAGGAAGGTGGTAAAATTTGGATGTTATGTACCCCAGCTATACATGACTATCCTCTCACCTTTGCACGAGAAGCTAAACGATTTATAGAAAGTAGAGAAGAGAAACTCCTTTGGAACATTGTAGATAAACGGAATACCGCTCATCTAAAACTTCTAAAGTTTCTAGGATTCAAGTTCTTACGGGAACTAAAATATGGTCCTAACCAATTAACCTTTATAGAATTTTGCCGTGTGCGAACCAACAACAATAGGAGCCGTGTTCTCAGGAATGGGACAAATAGCAGGGCACCAAGCGGAAAATAATGCCATAGCTGGCAGAAACCGTGCTAAACTTCGTAACTTTGAAGAACAAAATAGATTGTATGATCGAGAAGTAATGCTTGATCGTGCTCAATATAGAAATGATATGGCTCTTGAAGACATCAAACAAGATGATGTTTACAAAGCTATGGTAGGTCAATGGACTCAAGAAGATCAAAAGTTAAATAGACTATTTGCAGAATCTGATCAAAAAATAGAAAAGGCAGTTAGATCTATGTATGAGAATGAGTATGCAGGTACACAAACAGGTCGGACTGCAGCTCGGTTAGCAGGTCAAAGTGCTAAGAAATTAGGACAAGAAAAATCTGAAATACTACATAATCTTATGATGTCTAAGGAAGAATCAATGGTTTCTAAAGATATACAAGCTGAAGAAGCTAGATCTAAATCTAGAGATTTGTATGAAAATATTAGATTTGCTCCTATACATGGACCAACACCAATGGCTCCAGAAATGGAACCGAAGAAGTCATCAGCTAGTTTAATCTTTTCCTTAGGTGCTACTGCAGCAGGAGCTTTTGAATGAGTAGTTCATATGATAGAAACATTGAACGAATGAGGTCTCGTGAAAGAACCAACGTTCAACAAGGTAATGCTCAACGTACAGCCATGGCTAACACTATGGGTCAACGTGGTATTAATGAAGCTGCACAAATGAATAAGTCATTAGAAGCTTTTTCTACAACTTTACAAAATATACGACAGAAACAAAAAGACGAAGCACACGAACGTGGTGCTATGTTAGCTCAGGAACAAGCTGAAATTAATTCAGAAAAGTTAATACAGTTACAAGATCAGTTAGGTACGTTAACTGAAGAAGATACTAGATACCATGAGATCAAAGCAGAAATGTTAAAAGTCTCTGGTCCTGATATTTATCCTGATGCTGATCGTTTGACTAAAATGTCAAATTGGGAACAAGCTGGTTTTATGAAAGAAAAGCTACGTGGTTTTAATGACACGTTTGCTGATAAACTAAGTCACGCTATGATGACTAGCGAAAAAGCTTTACAGATAGAAAATATAACTTTTACACCTAAAGAATTACACGATAATAATATACACGGCATGCCTTTTAAAGAAGCTGCTGTACATATGATTGCAAGAGATATTAGAAAAAATGCAGGTTTACATAAATTTTCTCCAGAATTATTAGAATTAGCTGGTACTAACAAAGCTATACAAGAAGCAAAAGAATCTAGTATTGCTAAATATAGATCAAGATTTAATATAGAATCTTCTTCTAATACTAGAAGTAAAGCAGAAACAACTTGGAAAACCAGTCAAAAAACTGGTGATGATATTTATCATTACTTAGTTAAAACAGGTGCTACTGTAGATGGTCAAAACAAATTAGTGGGTAATGCTGGTGCATGGAAAGCTTTAGAAGCTACTATAGTTGCAGAAGGTATAAATCAAAACGATCCTGAGTATGCAGCTAGAATACTTAACCAGCCTATGCCAGATAGGTTATCTATAAAATTAGGTGCTAAGAAAGGTACAACTTACGCTGACCATTGGTCGGGTAAAGTTGGTACTTTAAAACAGCAAATTAGAGATGGCTATACTAAACAGATTGACAACGAATTAAAAAACTTAGAGTCAGCTGGTACTACATTAAAAACTGAATTTATAGATGAAGCTAGAAAAGGTAATCTATCTACTCAACGAGTAAATGAATACAAACGAGAGTTTGGAAGTATGGGTTTACCTATACCATCTAGTGTAACTAATTATGAAACAGTTACTATGAGAGATCAGAGAGAAGATACACAAGAAATAAAAGCTTTGATGGCTAGTCAAAATGGTTATATATCTAATGATCAGTTAGATCAGTTTCATCCTCAAGCAGCTATAGAATTTAGAGATAAAGCTAGTAAATTAGAAAAAGCTTCTATTGATCAATTTAATGGAGACAAACAAATATCTGCTGCACTTAACACAGTATTTGATGGTATGGGTCTTAAAGGTAATGAAAAGACTCTTGACTATGAAATAGCTTTAGCTAATGCTACAGAAGATTATACTGAGAAATTTAACAACTATGTATCTATGGGTTATTCACAACGAGAAGCTAGTTACTATGCGTTAAATGCAGAGTCAGTTAAAGATAAAGAAACTGGAGAAGATATTCCAAACTCTGAAGGTGTACTCTATCATATCAAACAAATGGAATCTGCTAATAAATACAGAGAACCAGATTTTGCTATTAAAGGAGAACAAAACCAAGGTAAAGTTAGAGTAGCAGAAATTAACAAAGGTAAAAAACAATTAATGAATGATCCTAATATTATCTTTGAAGAACCTATAGGTGGTACTTATGGTAAAAAACAATTAGATAGTATTATTAAAAACATTAACAAATATGGACACAACAAAGGTGTCTTAAAAGATGAAGGTGCAGTGCGTTATTATCAAGGTTTAGCACGTGGTCGCAATATTAACTGGATGGGTCTAGTAGATGCACAGTTAAAGACTGCAGGTCACGACGGATTATGGACCGATGAACGTCCACAGTTATATAATTTATACGAAGGTAAAGATGAAAAAGGTAAGATTATTAATGACCCACATAAATTTAGACCTACTATAAAAGCTGTAGAACGAGCACAACAGAATCCTACAAAAGAAAATATGATCTATGCAGTTAAAATATTAAGAGATAATTTTAATCCTTCTAAAACTCCTGAATCCGTTTGGGATGATTTAGAGGAACAATATCCTTGGTTAGAACAATTTAGATTACCAGAACCTTTAGGTGGACCTGATCCACAATCTAATTTACCTGACTTTATTACTACAACACGGAAAGATTAATGGACATTTTAAATTTACAACCCGATGCTGTAGGTAAAACAGATGATACCTTTGAGGTAGAAGGTTATGAAGATCAAATAGAAGAAATCAAAAATGAATTTCCTGAAGAAGATTTTCGTACACCTGAAGAAATTGCAGAAGCTGAAGCATTACAACAAGAACTAACACCTGAAGAAAACATACAACCTACAGTTGTTGAAGCTCAAAATCCAAATCCAGAACAAGTAGAACAACCACAAGCTCAAGCACAACCTAAGTTATTTACTCCAGATGAAAATGGAATGATATCTGATGAACAACTTGCAGCAGCTTATGGTGGTAAATTACCTGCTGAAGGTTTGAGACGAGGATTGAAAATGAATTATGCTTATATTCCAGAAGAAGATCAAGTTAATGAATTATTAAGTGATGGTAATAATTTAGAAAGTCAAGTTCAAGCTTTTAATTTAATTGCTAATACTCCAGCACTTGTACAAAGATATGATCATAATAATGATGGTAAAATTACTTACGACGATTTTTTTGATACAACAGATAACGAAGATTGGGATCCAGAATTAAAAAGATTAAATCCAGAAGTTGATGAACAACTTACAGCTGAATGGTTAGCAGGTTTAGAAAATCCTACCATGATGGCTAGAGCTAAAGCACTATGGCAAAATGCCGGTGCAGGTCAAAACATGGCTAGATATATTAACCTTAGAAGAAGACATGCTTTGTCTGAGGTTGGAGAAGGTGATACTGGTAAAGGCTGGTTTGGAATGAGTAGTAATGCCGGAGAAGGTATAAGACAAAATGCTGCTGGTGCAGCTTATGATTTATCAAGTTTAGCTTTAGAAGCAGCAGGACGTATTGGTTCTGCAGTAGAAGAAAAAGACTTATCTTTATTAGCTAAAGATTCAGATCTTAATGAAAAATTACTTCAAACTCAAAATGAACAATCATTGGAATATATGGTTAACCAAAACATTGCGAGATCTGCAGGTGATTTTTTGGCATACGAAGGTACATATTGGGCATTACCTACACTTTTAACTGGAGGTACAGCTACAGCAGTTGGTAAAACTGCAATGACAACAGGAGCATTAGTTAAATCTCCAGCTTTAATAAGAGCAGGTATGTTTTTACGACCTACATTAAGTGGTGGTAAAGCTGTTGCAGTTTCTAATATTGCTACTAAAAAAGTTGGTCAAACCTTTATTAAACCAGCTACAGGATTCTTAGGTAAGCAAAAAATAGTTCAAGGTTTAAATATGGTAAAGAGTGGTGCTAAAACAACTCTTATATCTGATTTACCTTTAGCTGCATTTTCTAACTTACAAGAAGATGGTAGAGGTATGATACAAGAAGATGGATTTTTTCAACAGATATTAGAACAATATCCTGAAAGTAGTATGTTTTCACAACAGATTGCTCAAGGTATTAACTCTCCATTATTTAAACAAATGGATTTTATTGTTACTGAAACTGCGTATGGTACACTTGGTGTCGTAGGTATTGGAGGTTTTGGTAAATCAATCTTTACAAATGGTCAAAGAGTATTAGGTAAATTACCTGAGGTTCCCGGACAAGTAACAAGTTGGGGACAAAAAAACTTAGATCAGTTTGCTGTTAGTACTAAGTCTTGGTCAACTAAAATAGATTCAGAGTTTGTAGATCAAAAATATTGGTTTAAACAACAACAACAACAATTAAAAGATTTAGCAGAAGCTGGTATAGAACAAACAAAGAAAGCTGCTGATGGTTTTAAGAATGCATTTACAGAAGAAAATATGTCTGACGGTATGTTAAAAGGAGCATATGGTGCATATAAAAACGGCTCTGCAATGATGGGTCAGGGTTTAACTAAGGCTAGAGATGGTCTTACACAAATTATAAAAGATATACAAGAAATTAAACATACTAAATTTACAGGTAAAAAAGGAAGTACTAACTCAGTAGTTAGTCAAACAGATATAGCTAAAGCAGCTAAGTCTGGTATAAATGATGTTGAACTTTCTAAACAAGCTGAAGGTTTAGTTGCTGATGATAACTATCAAAGATATTTAGATAGTATAGATCCTAGTAATAAGACTATAGGTAAAAGATCAGCAGAAGCATTAGAAGATATTAAAGAAACTCTACTAGGTAGAGATGCTTCTACAGTAGATGACGTAACTTTTTATGGTGAATTTTTAGATAGAGAAGTTAAATTAAAAAAAGATTGGACTAAGATGTCTGAAGTTGACCGTTGGGCAATACAAAATACTGACGTACAGAATGCGGTTATGAAAAGTCTTCTTATGCAATTAAAAGATCTTTCTGCTACATCTAGTGAGATGATAGGTAAAACTGATATATTTGCTACAGATGGTCCAATGAAAAATGTTGCAGATAATTTAGTTGCAGGTTTACATCAGGTAAAAAGAACACAGTTTATTTGGAATGAAGCTAATACAAGATTAGCTAAAAAAGGTGGTCAACTTACACCTGAATTAATTGCCGACTTAAACAAAACATCTAAAGCACAGTCTAAACGTCTTTTAAAAGAGACAAAAGAAGGTGTTAATACAATGATAGCCATGATGCGTGAAACAGGCGATGAAGAGCTTGCTGGAGCTGTATTAGACGTATTTAAAGTTTCTAACGATATACATAATTGGAAAGACTTTGATGCATTTATGAAGCAACAGATAGTTGGTGGTAAGTTTAATGGTCAAGTAAAGACTGGAGAACTAATAAAAGGTTTACAGAAAGTTATGGTACAGAGTATACTTAGTGGTCCTAAAACTCCGTTAAGAGCTTTAATGGGTACTACAGTAAACAGTTACCTTAATACTATTAACCAAGCATTTGGTGCAGCTATACGTTTACCATTTACAAACGACGTAGCAACTTATAAATCATCTATGGCTAAATTAAAAGGTCAATTTGAACTTATACCTGAAGCATATGAAGTATTTCAAAAACAATGGAATGCTAAATTTAATGCAGACATTGCAGATATACAAACTAGATTTACTGAAGTAGATACAGAAACTGATAAATTACTAGAAGCCAAACGTATTCATGTAGAACAACGTGGTACAGAGGGTGAAAAAGCAGCATTTTATATAAACAATATTACTAGAAATTTAACTAATAATAAATTATTTGGATGGTCACCTCGTGCATTAGCTGCAGTTGATGATACTTTTAAACATTTATTAGTAAGATCTAGGTCTAAAGAAATTGCAATGCGTAAAGCAATGGCAGAAGTGGGAGATGATTTTTCTAAAATTACTCCTGAAATGCTAAAAAAAGCCGAAGATTTACATTACAAAAATCTACTAGATGGTGATGGTAATATTAATATGGCTGCAGATTCTTTCTTAGAAAAACAATTTAGAGAAGTTACTTTAACATCTGAGTTAAAAGGTACAGCTGAAAAAATGGATAAGTTATTTGGTAATGTACCATTAATTAAACCTTTTTATTTATTTGCTAGAACTGGTGTTAACGGTCTTAACTTTACATATAAAAACACACCATTATTAGGTGCATTACACAAAGAATCTATTGCAATACTTACACACAAAGGGACTGATTTTACAGAACTAGCTGATTATGGTATTAAGAATGCTGCTGATCTAAAAGCTGCAAGAAGTTTATTTGCAGGTAGACAAGCTATGGGTTCTGCTGTTGTAGGTACTTTTGGTATGATGTATATGGGAAATCAATTGACAGGTAATGGTCCTGCTGATAGACAACTTAGACAAAACTGGATTAATTCTGGTTGGAAACCTAATCATTTTTATATAGGTGATGTAGGATTTGACTACAGATCTCTCGAACCATACAACGTTATATTTTCTACTATTGCTGACATCGGTGATAACATGGAACTTATGGGTTCTGAATGGGCAGAAAAAAGATTACAAGCAGTAGCGTTTGTTGTAGGTAGAGGTTTACAAGGTAAAACATATATGTCTGGATTAGATCAATTAATGCAGATATCACAAATGAAACCCGGTGCCTTAACTAGAGGTACAGCTAATTTACTTAATAATAGTATTCCGTTAGCCGGTGCTCGTAATGAGTTTGGTAAATGGATTAACCCACACATGAAAGAACTTAACTCTGATATGTGGTCTTCTATTAGAAACAGAAACTTAGCTAGTGAAGCATTAGCATTAAATCCTTTACCAGAAAAAAGTGACTTGTTAAACGGTAAACCAATTAATAATTGGAATATTGTAGGCAGATCATTTAATGCTGTGTCACCTATATCATTAGATATTAGAAGAGATACACCCGGTAGAAAGTTATTATTAGAAAGTAACTATGATTTAAAATCTACAACATATGCATATGGTGGATACTCATTTACTAAAGATGCACATGTAAGAGCACACTTCCAAAATGCTATAGGTACAGTTCCTATAACAATAGGATTTAAAAAGTTTAAGAATGTAGAAGAAGCTTTAAATCATTTAGCAAGTAGACCAGATGTACAAAAGTCTATGAAACGAATGAAAGACAGTGTTAATGATCCTGCAAGTTATGATATAAACCCTACTACATATCCACATAATACTCTTATAGATAATGTAATGAATCAAGCTAGGTCGAAAGCTTGGGCAAAACTTAAAAGACCTGACCATCCCGGATATCCTGCTGTACAAAAATTAATGTCTGAAAAAGATGGACATACATCTCGTACAAGAGATAATCGAAACGAAATCCTAGATTTAGGCAATCCTAAAAAGAACTAAATGGCACATACAAAAGTAACAAAAACACACTCCCAAAATACGGGAGCTGCGAATACATTTAGCTACTCAGGGAGTTTCGATGTATTTAAAGCGTCAGAAGTAGTAGCATTGTTAGACGGTATAGCTTTAACATTTACTGCTTCTACAATAGATGAATCCGCCTCACCCCGAGAATATACAGTAGACATAACAGCTAAAACCATACATATTGGTGGAGCTGATTTGTCTAGTGGTACTATAACTATAAGACCTGAAACAGATTTAGGTGCTCCTACACCAAGAGCAACTTATACACCCGGAGCTTCAATTACATCTACTGACCTTAATAATAACCAACTGCAATTAATGCGGAAGGCTATGGAGTATAACGAGCAGAAGTTAGCTTCTACTGGTGGTACGATGACTGGAGATTTACATTTAGGTCAGAATGTAAATTTAACCTTTGAAGGTTCTGCAGAAGATGCACATGAAACTACATTAACAGTAGCAAATCCTACATCAGATAAAACTATTACATTGCCTGATACCACAGGTACGGTGATAACATCTGGAGATACTAATACTGTTACGTCAACAATGATAACTGACGGAACTATTGTAAATGCTGATGTAAATGCGTCAGCTGCAATAGCTGGTACTAAAATATCTCCTGACTTTGGTTCACAAAATATAGCAACAACTGGTACAGTTAATGGTGTATCTACGACAGAATTATCAATATTAGATGGTGCGACAGTAACTACAAACGAATTAAATATATTAGATGGCGTTACAGCTACAGCTAATGAGTTAAATATTTTAGATGGCGTAACTGCTACAGCTACAGAACTAAACATTATTGACGGAGTAACAGCAACAACTGCTGAACTTAATTATGTTGATGGTGTTACTAGCGGAATCCAAGCACAGATAGATGGTAAACAACCACTTGATTCTGAACTAACAGAACTAGCTACAATGGGTAGTGGAACTGCTGGAGCTTTAGCTGATCTAAACACAGCAGAAGTCCAAACACTAGATGGTATTACATCATCTACAGCAGAACTAAACTTATTAGATGGTAAAAGTATAGTTACAACTATTGGTGGTAGTGCAACAGATGTACAACTACCTTCAGCTCAAGCTGTTAACGAAAGAATAGTAGAGCTAGTAACAGAGGTAGGTGGTTTTGCTCCTATAGCAAACGAAACAAGTTTTCCTACAACTAACCCAGACATCAATGATGGTGCTGGAACTATAGTCAGTATTAAAGCTTTAGCTAGTAACCTTGTTGCTAACGGTAGTGGAGTAGCTACTATTGCAAACGGTGCTGGTACAGGAAATACTGTAACAATAAATGGTTTGACAGCTGGATCAACAACAGCAGCTGGATTAGGTGTGTTAGTAGAAACAACAACTACATTACACACATATACATTTCATAGACAAGTCGTAGACTCAGCAGGTGTAAGTAATGCACAAACACTTGTAAGTGATTTTAACGACAGGTATCAGATAAGTCAAAATGCACCTAGTGCTCATCCAGACGGTTCGGCACTAGGTGACGGAGACTTATGGTTTGATACAGATGCTAACGTCATGAAAGTATATGACTTAGGTAACACACAGTATAATACTGTTGCCTCAGTTGGAGACTTTAAATTATTAACAATAGTTCCTGACGGAGCTACATCTGGTAGTCCTACATTTGACGGTAATATTGTTTCTTATGATTTAAGAGATGCAAGTAATGCAGCGTCTATAACTAACGTAGGTCAACTATTTGTTAGTCTTAACGGTGTAATACAGAAACCAAATGCTGGTTCATATAATGCAAGTAATGAAGGATTTTATCTAGAAGGAACTAACGGAATTAAATTCTGTACAGCTCCAGCTAGTGGATCTAGTCTATATGTAACACAAATTGGTGCAGCTACAGGTATTGGTACACCTAGTGATAACACAGTAACAGAAGCTAAATTAACATCTGATGCTGTAAGTGAAGGTAAGTTAAAGGTAAGTAATAGTCCAGTTAATGGATATTATTTAGCTGCTCAATCTGGTAACACAGGTGGTTTAACTTGGACACAATTAAGTGCGTCTGATTTAGCTATTGGAACAGTACCTGATGCAAGATTTCCTGCAACTTTACCGGCAGCTAGTGCAGCTAACTTAACAGCAATACCAGCTGGTAATTTAACTGGAACAGTTGCTGATGCAAGAATATCTACTTTAACAGCATCTAAATTAACTGGTGCACTCCCTGCTATAGATGGGTCGAATCTAACAGGTTTACAAGCTGGTGCGACTGGAGGTAACTCTGGTGGTAACGCAGTATTCTGGGAAAACCAGCAAACTGTTACACATGATTATGCAATATCTGCAAATAGAAATGCCGGATCATTTGGTCCTATTACTATTAACAGCGGAATAACAGTAACAGTTCCAAGTACATCTAACTGGACAATAGTATAATGTCAGTAACAATAAACGGAAACGGTACAATAACCGGATATACACCCACAACAATAAGTGGAACTTTATCTGGTTCTAATATGCCAGATGGAACTATATTACAAACACAAAAAGTTACTACAACTTCATCTCAACAAATAAGTGCAAACTCTACTTGGACAGATACTGCTTTAACATTAAATATTACACCAAACTTTAGTAACAGTTTAATTTTTCTTACTTTACATTGTAGATGGGGTAATACTTCATCTGCAAGTAATGGTCTTAGATTATATAAAAACAGTACTACTGTAGTTGATGGTAATAATGATTTTTTACATAATGCTGGCTACAACCTTGGAGGAAATAGACAGGTTGAAGACGGTAGTTATGCTTTTTTTGATACTGCCGGAGGAACATCACAAATTAATTATAAAGTTCAATGTCGTGTAACTAACGGACATTTTACATTTAATGGTCGAGGCGGTGAAACAAACTCACCTATGACTGCTTATTTAATTGCACAGGAGATAAAAGTATGAGTATAAAATTAAACGCACAGTCTGGAGGGTCGGTTGCACTTGACGCTCCAACTCAAACAACAAGTAGTGCAGACTTAGTATTTAAGTTACCTGTAGCTGATGGAAGTTCTGGTCAAGTTCTCCAAACTGATGGATCTAAAAATTTAAGTTTTGCTACAGTAGCAGCAACTAACTCACCAGCTTTTTCAGCATATAGAAGTGCTGATTATACGGGTAGCAATGGTAGCGAAACTAAACTTGATTTTGACCAAGAAAGATTCGATACTAGCAGTTGTTACGACTTTAATAACCAAAGATTTACACCTAATGTAGCTGGTAACTATGTATTCTATTTAAACTACTATTGGTTTGGTACAAATAGTAATAAGATTTTATCTGCTTACGCTAGAATAAAAAAAAATGGTAGTACTGTTATTGGAACATTTTGGATAGATCCAAATGACGGTGCTGAAGAAAATAGATTAGGTATGAGCGTAACTGCAATGGTAGCTATGAATGGTAGTTCAGACTATGTTGAACCATATGGATACGGTTTAACGGCAGCAGGCGATCCTAGATTTTCAGCTGATGGTGCTATGTTCGGAGGATTTAAACTAATATGAGCACAATAAAAACAAATCAGCTTGCACACACAGCTAACGGTGCAGCTACATATACATTGCCACAAACAGATGGTAGTGCTGGACAGGTATTAAAAACTGATGGGTCTGGAAACTTAAGTTGGACTACACCAAGTGCTGGTAAGGTAATTCAAATTGTTCAAGATACAAAAACTGATACTTTTATGACTTCAAGTGCATCTGACGTTGAAGTTACTGGATTGTCTGTAAGTATTACACCATCCAGTTCCTCTAATAAAATCCTTGTTTCTGTTCATTTAGGAATGGTAGGTGGTCAAGATGATAGCTATGCAGGGTTTACTTTATATCGAGAAATAGGTGGTTCATCTACTGATCTGATAAAGGGTGATGCTGGTGGTGGTATCAGACCTTCTGTTACTTTTGTTGGTATGACAAATAATTTTGAAGATTACAATGCATATTCAGCAAGTTTTGAATTTTTAGATTCACCTAATACTACATCTGCGATCACATATAAAATTAAAGTGAGATCAGGTTATAGTAACAACAACATTTATATAAACAGAATGCATAGTGATGATAATCAAAATTATACCTTTAGAAGTGCATCTACATATACTGCACGGGAGATAGCAGCATAATGGCATTAACAAAAGTAACCTCAGCTAGTGTAAAGGATGGCGAATTAGTAAACGCTGATTTACACTCAGCTGCTAATATAGTTGGCACAAAACTAGCTGACGACACAATAGCTGAAGTTAAGCTAGACGTAAGTAATGCACCTACAGCTGGTACATTTCTTCAGTACAAAGACAATAGTGACCAGTTAACTTGGGCACAAGCGTCCTCTCCAGAAGTGTATGGATTTAATACATCTGGAGCTAACTTAATAGTCACTACCACAAACGGTGGTGCAGATAATATCTCAGGTACTGCTTATGCAGCATTTGAAGATGTTATTTATGCAGCTACAGGTTTTACCTTTAGCGTAAACACAGACGGAAAACTAATCGCAACAATTTAAAATGGCAACAATAGATTTAGGAAAAATTAAATTAGTCTGGCGAGGCACTTACAATAACGGAACAGCTTATACAGTTGATGACGTTGTTGAATACACAGATGCAGGAATATTATCCTCATATGTATGTGTAGCAAACTCTACAGGCAATGCACCTTCTAGTAGTGGTACAGCACACGCTAGTTGGAACTATATGACAAAAGGTGCTGTAACTGGAGGATTTGTTTCAAAACAAACTTTTGTCAATGATGGTACTTATACAAAACCTGCTGGTATAACTAAAATAAAAGTATATATTACAGGTGGTGGAGCAAGTGGTTCTGGTGGTGCTAATGATTCAGGTGACCAAGGAGGAGGAGGTGGTGCTGGAGGTACTGCAATTAAATACTTAGATGCAACAAGTATAAACACAGTAGCAGTAACTATTGGTTCAGGTGGTGCAGGTGTGGTTAATGAAAATCATGGTAACTCAGGTACTACTTCTTCGTTTGGTTCACATTGTACAGGTGGTGGTGGTGCAGTTGGTAGACATGGTAATGCAGGTAACGTCCATGGTGGGAGAGGTGGTTCTGGTTCTGGTGGTGATATAAATTTAGTTGGAAACTCAGGCGGTTGTGGTAATGATAATGGAACGAACTCACATGGATCAGGTGGTCATGGTGGTGGTTCTTTCTTTGGTGGTGGTGGAGTAGGATTATCTCGTCAAAATAACGTAGGTGGTCAAAATGGAGATAAAGGTGGTGGTGGTGGTGGTGCTGCTGACAACGTAACGAGCGGTGCTGGCGGTAATGGATTTTGCTTAGTGGAGGAATTTAAGTAATGGCAAAACAAATTTTAGTAAAAAACTCTGTTGTTGTAGATGTTGCAGATGCATCATTTGAAGTACATTCAGACGCAGGGTCTTGGCAAAGTTGTTCAAACGACAACGTAAAACAAGAATGGACAGTTAATTCTGATGGTTCGGTATCTGCTCCTGTAGAAACACCATTAAGTTATGATGAAAACAGAAGACATGAGTACCCTAAAGTTGGGGATGTCATTGATGCTTTGTTTAAAAAAGAAGCAGGGGACAGTAGTGAATGGGATGCTTTAGCTACAGCTAGAGCTAATACTAAAACTAAATATTCTAAATCATAGAATGGTTAAGGCTGTTCCTAATTTACTACCTGATATATATTTAAATCGTCTTAAAAAAATTTTGGATGACCACAGTAGGAGTTTCGATTGGTATTGGAACTCTTTAACTGCGTCAGACACAAAAAACAATGCTTTAGACAATAATTTTATGTTTACACATCTTTTGTTTCATAAAGACACTAACCACACTTCACCTTATTTTGAAACATTTTTACCAATATTATATTTTTTAAATCAACATATAATGACAGAAAAAGTGTATCGCATGAAATTAAATTTATATCCTAATCAAGGTAAAACAATTACACACGCAAAACATATTGACTTAACAGATAAAGATACTTCTAAACCTTTAAAAGATTGCAAGATAACAGTTTTTAATTTTACTACTTGTAATGGTGGAACTATTATTAATGACAAAAAATATAGTTCTAATGCTAATGAAGCTTTAATTTTTGACAACGAGATTGAACATCAAGGTTTTACTCAAACTGATACTTCTCGTAGAATAATATTAAACATAGCAACAGGTATAAAATAGTGGAAATACCCACCATTAACATACCACCAATACAAAAGATAAAGACTGTAGAAATACCTTTACCAACAGCTGACGTACCTTATTATGTACCTATGGTTGTACCTCCTAGTGATCTTAGAGATGAACAAGGAGTAAAACCTAAGGCAACTAAAACTGAGACACCACCAGCTCCTAAATTAAAGATACCAAACTTACCACCCATACCTATACCTTCGACTGAGGTTTTAGTTACAACTAGCATAGCAGCTGTTACAGCAGTTGCAGCTACAACTTTTACACAGCCGATTATAGAAAATATAAAGAAGAAAGTACAAAAATTCCTACAAGGTAAGATAAACAAATGGAAGGAAAACCGCCTGAAGAAGAAAAAAAGAAAGGACTCTTAGGTAAACTAAAAGATGCTGCTGAAGATAAGGAGCATCAGATAGAAATCTTAGGTACCTTTGTTAGACTAGGTGTAGTCGTCTGGTCAGGTTTTATTATTACTATGAACTATGTAGAAATACCGATGGTAAAGAAGTCTGGTAACTCAGATATCACTTTCGTCGCAAGCGTCTTTACGGGAGCTTTAGCCACCTTCGGTTTGACTACAGGTAAAAATGGTGGTAGTAAGGGACCAGTAAACTGCCCAATGAATAAACCCAAACCAAAAGTATGAAAAAATGGATCATACTCTTGGCTCTGTTATCACCCGGCATAGCAAGAGCAAACACAGTGACTCCTTCCTTTACAACAGGAAGTATGCAGTCCACGACAACAACACAACAAACTATCACAGAAGAGATAGTACACGAGATCGAGGGATCAGCTTCCTCATCTTACAGTGGTACAAACGTTACGATAACTGGTGCCGGAGGTATTGGTCACGCAGACACAGTTTACACACCAACAACCAACTCAACAGATTGGGATCTACAGATCACAACCAGAGAGGCAGGAACGATCGAAACGATAACTATAGATCGGGTAATCGACACAGATTCAACTACTTCATCTTACTCTATCTTCTCTCAATAGGTACACCCGTACTTGCTGAAGGTGAAGACACAAATGTTTCAAATCCCGTGGCCGCAGCTACGGGAAATGTCACCAACCAAGCGGTGCAATTCCAGAATAATGGAGCACAAAGTAGACAGTATTATGGTCCTAATATAAGTTGTAATGGCAGTACAATGACATTCCAACCTTTTTATATGGGTAATCATACTAAACCGCTTGATGAGTTTATGCAACCTAGCAGCTATACGCTGGCAGAAAACTGGGGGTTTCAGATTAATTTTATGGTACCTCTAGATAAGACAGGTTACAAACAATGTAAAGAACTGGCTAAACGCCAAGAAGAAAAGATGAAGCTCGAGTATGAGATTACAAGAGCACACAAATGTGCAGACTTAATGAAAAAGGGTTTTATGTATAGACCCGGCACACCTATGGCTAAGGTATGTCAGGACATAGTACCTATTGTTAAAGTCAAGCCACCTAAAAAATTTAAACTATTCTAACCCAAATGATTACTTTACTCAAACCAATTATTTTAACTTTTGCTAAGTCAGACTCAGTTAAGAGGCTCATCGTTGATGTCCTTAAAAAGTTAGTTGCTTCTACTGATAACCAGCTAGATGATAAAGCGGTGGAGTTCATAGAAACTAAGATCTTCGTAGGATCTAAGTAGTTTTTATGACTCAGTTACTACCTTCACCTGAACATTATCTACAAAATTTAATAACAATGCAAAGTCCTGATGCAAAGAAGCTCTGGAGAAGAGCTGTCAAAGAGCACTTCAATTGTACATGCGTTTATTGCGGAGAATTACATGAATTACACAATCTTACTATTGACCACGTTCGACCTAAATGTAAAGGTGGACGAGATGTTACAACTAATGTTGTACCGTCGTGCCGTCGATGTAATCAGGAAAAAGGTAGTAGAAATTGGCTTGATTGGATGCGAGCCACGTTTGGATATAATCCAGACCGGGAGCACGTGATCCTATCTCATATAAATTAAAATGAACAAAGCTAACGAAGAGCAGTTTAACGAACTGCATAACCTTGTCACGAATGAGTTTTTAAACAGAGTTCGTAACGGCGAGGCAACCACACAAGATCTAAAAGCAGCTTGTGACTGGCTAAAAGCTAATGATATTAGCGGTGTAGCCTATGATGGTAACCCATTAGATAAATTAAATCAGTTAATGCCTAAAGTAGATCCTGAGTTAATAACTCGGAGGATGTATGGCAAAAGGTAAAACACAAAGATATTATGATGCTAATCCTGCTGCTAACAAGCGTAGGATTGCACAACAAACACGATATAACAAAAACGGTAAAGGCAATAAGATTGCTAAAGAAGCTGTAGCGTTAAATCGTAAAATGGGTACATATGGCAATGGCGATGGCAAAGATGCCTCGCATAACATGCATGGTCCCGGAAAGCATGGATTAGAAAGTCCATCAACTAATCGTGCACGACCACGTAAAAAAAACAAAAACAAACTTTACATCGCTAAATAATCATGGTATTAAAAAGAATTTTCAAATCAAAAGAACAACGTAAAAAGGACAAATTAAAAACTGACCTTAAAAAGAAAATTTCAAATGTAGGTGGAGGACGTAGTAACCAAGGTACTGCTAAACGTTTACAAAGACAACTTAAAAATGTAGATGCTCCTAAAAAAGAAGTTAAAAAAACTGTAGGTGGAGCACAAGCTAACAAGCGTAAAAACTACGGAAACAATCAAACAGGTGGAGGCGGTAGTACTACTAATAAAAAAGTAGTTAAAAAAGCTACTATGACTGCTAAAGAAAGAGCACAAGCATCTGCAAAAGCAAGAATTGCAGCTAAAAAAGCTGGAACATACAAAGCACCTAAGACTGCACAACAACTAGCAAAAGAAAGAATTGCTAAGAAAAAGAAAAAGTAGGAGGTAAACATGGGTGTTGGAAAAGCACTAGGTAAAGCCGCCGTAGATCTTGGACAGCAAACTTTAAAAAGGTTTGCTAAACAAGGTTATACAAAAGAACTTGCACCACAAGTTGTTAAAAGTATGTCTGATCATATTAATATAACTAAAGGTGTAGACATACCTGATATAGAAACCATGTTAAAAGGTACAGCTGCAGGTGAAGAAGCTGCTACTGAGTCTTTAAATGACTTTAGTAAAACATTACTTACATCTGATCATTATCAAGGTAATGTTAATAAAATGACTAGGCAGTTTAAATATGAACCGTTTAAAGTAGATGAAACTTTACCTATTGAAGAACAAAAACGTATTTATAAACAATCTGCTAGTAATTTTATTTATGACGCAGAACAAGCTGAAGGTAAAACAGTTCCAGTTTCTAGGTTTTTTAAAGAAAAAGGTAAATTAAGAACTCCTGATGAAGGTGAACTTGATCTTAAATGGAAAACTAAAAAAGATGGTAAAAAAGATTTTCAACCTAAATTAAAAAAAACTACTGCAAAAGAAACTACAAAACGAAAAGGCAGAGAAACACCTTGGGTTACTCAAAAAGATGAAATTAAAAATATTCTAGCAGAAGTAGGTGAGGAAGCTAAATTAGCTAAACTACTTAAGTTAATTAGAACGCAATATAATGCTAAGAAAAAAGGTATTAGAGCATCTGGATTATCTAAAGGACATCAAAAAGCTTTACATAATGGAGGTTTAGATGTTCCTGAAAATATTGTTGGTGAACAAGGTGTAAGCACTAAAGAAGTGCGTGGCAATTATTCTCGACAATACAAAGACGATCCGTCAGATGCTGAGTTAACAAAACAAGGTGCATTTGTAGGTACATTGAAAGAATATATTTTAATGAAACTTAAAGAGGTCGAATGACAGACGTTTTAACATCATTACAAGAAGACTTTAAACTGTTCCTACAAGCTTTGTGGGATCAGTTAGATCTTCCTCAACCTACGAGGGCACAGTATGCAATTGCTGATTACTTGCAGAGTGGTCCCAAGAGGCTTCAGATTCAAGCGTTCCGAGGTGTTGGTAAGTCTTGGATTACTGGTGCTTTTGTGCTATGGACGCTATTTAAAAATCCAGAAAAAAAGATAATGATTATCTCTGCGTCTAAAGAACGTGCAGATAACATGTCTATCTTTTTACAAAAACTTATTATAGAGACACCATGGCTGAAACACCTACAACCAAAGAGCGACGACAGCAGATGGTCAAGGATTTCCTTCGACGTAAACTGTTCACCTCATCAGGCACCATCAGTCAAAAGTGTTGGTATTACTGGTCAGCTGACGGGGTCCAGAGCGGATCTAATGATTCTGGACGACATCGAGGTACCGGGAAACAGCATGACGGAGTTGATGCGTGAGAAATTACTTCAACTTTGTACCGAAGCCGAGTCAATCCTTACGCCGAAAGACGATAGCCGTATTATGTATCTCGGGACTCCTCAGACTACTTTTACTGTTTATCGTAAGTTGGCAGAGCGGTCTTATAGACCATTTGTTTGGCCAGCCAGATACCCAAAGTCCCTCAGTAACTACGAAGGACTCCTAGCTCCACAGCTACAAGAAGATATAGATATGGGTGTGGATGTTGGCGACTGTACTGACCCAGACAGATTTGACAACGAAGACCTAATAGATCGTGAAGCATCTATGGGTAGATCTAACTTTATGCTACAGTTTATGTTAGATACATCTATGAGTGATGCTGAGAAGTTTCCACTTAAGATGGCTGATCTAATTGTAACTAGCGTTAACCCTAAAGAAGCACCTGATGCAATCGTCTGGTGTTCAGACCCTGTAAATGTAATTAAAGAATTACCTACAGTTGGTCTACCGGGAGACTATTTTTATCGACCTATGCAGATGCAAGGCGAATGGGGACCATACACAGAAACTATTTGTGCCGTAGACCCCTCTGGAAGAGGCTCAGACGAGACTGCAGCATGCTACCTATCCCAACGTAACGGATTCTTATATCTACACGACATGAGGGCATACAGGGACGGTTACAGCGACAGAACATTATTAGACATATTACGTGGATGTAAAAAGTACAACGTGTCTACGTTAGTAATAGAAACAAACTTTGGAGACGGAATCGTAAGTGAACTATTTAAAAAACATCTTCAACAGACGAAGCAAAACATATTTGTGGACGAGGTTCGTGCAAATGTACGAAAAGAGGACAGGATTATTGATAGTCTCGAGCCTGTGCTTAACCAACACCGTCTTGTTGTTAATCGCAGTGTCATTGATTGGGACTATACCTCCAACAAAGACAGTGCACCTGAAAGTCGGCTCTTATATATGCTCTTTTACCAAATGAGTAGAATGTGTAGAGAAAAAGGTGCTGTAAAACACGATGACCGTATTGACGTTCTAGCGATGGCGGTTAAGTATTACACAGATGCACTAGCAATCTCAGCATATGAACAAGTTAAGTTAAGAGAAAGAGATGAGTTTCAAGATATGTTAGATACATGGAACGATGACCCTGTGTCTGCCGCTAATCACTTGGTTTTAGGTATGAATTTAGAGCAGCGTAGAGAGGCTAGAGGTAAGAACTCTGGAAAGTCAGTCCCTACGTGGCTTTAGACCAACCACCACCGTATACAGGGGAAGGGAAGGGTGGACCCGACCCCTTATGAGGAAGATGTCGTCCTAACAGACAACACTTCCTCTATATCTATTTCCCATTAATGGACATACTTATAATACCTACCCAAACATACTCTACCCTAATATGAAACTATTTTTAGATACAGCAGATGTTAGCGAAGTTGCAAGACGAGTTGATACTGGATTGATAAGTGGTGTTACAACTAACCCAACCTTAATAAGACAAAGCGGACGGAAACCTTCGGATGTATACCGTGAACTGGATAACTTAGACTATATAACAGACGTTAGCATAGAAGTTGTTGCAGATACAGCAGTAGTAATGTACGAAGAAGGTTTAACTGCGGCAGATAATTACGAAACTGCAACCATAAAGTTACCGTGTACCGTAGAAGGACTACGAGCGTGTCAAATGTTAAATGATCAAAAGATACGTACAAATGTAACCTTAGTATTTAGTCCGGCTCAAGCTATTTTAGCTTCGTTAGCAGGTGCAAGATACATATCGCCGTTTATCGGTAGGTTAAATGACAACTCAGTAGACGGATTACAGTTGATTGCAGATATATTTGTACTACATATGCCATGTACACAGATATTAGCAGCATCTATACGTGATGTAGCTTCAGTAAGCAAAGCATTTCGATATGGTGCTGATGTATGCACTTTACCTCCGGCAATATTCGATAAGATGTACAAACATGTACTAACTGACCAAGGATTAGCTCAATTTAACAAAGATTATGCAGAAACCAACTTTAAAACTTCGGATATTCCAAGATATCCACAGTAAGTTTAAGAATCCTCCATGGTTAGGGTTTTTAGTGCTAGGGTTCCTGATTGGACTAGAAGAACAGTACATTAACTTTAAAACTAAGGTTACCGTAGACGACGCTATTAAAAATTACAAGGATGCAACAGAGGAACCTGACGCTAAACCTGAGGTAGTAGAACACGACGATGGCAGTATGTCTATTACCTCACCTTGGGCAAGCTTTAAGAATGATGACAAAGACGGTCCTACATTTTTGACATAATTTTCTCAGACCTATGCGGATTTCTCGGGACGCCGTCAACCCCCAATGGGGTACGGGAAACCGTCCCGCTCGCTTCGCTCGCTCTTTTTTTCCTGCGGCGGCGGTGGACAGTTTGCACGCTGGCACACTTGACACATGTATTATTCTGTGGTAGAAAAGCGAGTGCGAAGCACGAGCGGAGCGTCTCACCTCTGCGACTGATGCGACAGGCTCGCCATCTGTTGCGATTGTAATGTTACCGAATGTAAACAAACAGTAGACACCTTGACAACACGTGTGCTATAATTAGAATATAAACAAACAGAGGTTAACCTTTATGTCACATCCAGTAAACGACGAGCTACTAGAAACACTATACGAAGAAGTAGATGCTGAATATCCAATAGATAAAATATATCCTAACTTACGTAATGCTGTAGTAGAAGCTGAAGTTATGAAAAGATTTGAAGCTATGAGCTAATGTTACAGAATGTAAACAACACCTTTACTTCTTACTTATCATCCTTTATAATTATAGTATACACAACAAACATCATGCTTAACTATCAACAACAACTACAAGCAAACATCGAACAACTACAGATGCAATGCAAACCACAGTTAACAACGGTTAGGTATACTAAACTACCAACCACAATAAACAGACCTAGAAAATCAGTTAAGTTTTAATTATGTACAAAGATCCATTCGGTTTTAAAAAAGCTATCAATGTTAAATCATTAGATAAGCTAAACCAAAAACAAATTAATCAACTCGCAACCATCCTTAAAAAAATCAAATGACTAAAGAACAGTATCAAGAACTATTTAACATTCTTACACCTAGAATGCGTAAGCAACTCATTGAGTATGCAACACAACTTGAGTATGAACAACAAGTTCACAATGACTTGGCCGACGAACCCGAGCATGGTGATTTTACAATGAAAGGTAACACTTTATTTTTATGACAGTAACCAATTTACACGTTGAAAACGCCCAACGATTCAACAGATCAAATGTTACAATATGTAACGACGACTTGCTATACTTAGTAGATCATTGCTATAATTGTATTGGTGATGACAAACTAAAGTCTATTTGTGATCGTCTCTTATTATCCGCACTACATTCTTAATTATGAAATTGTACTCACTCGCAAAAAATCGTACGGTCTTATCCTTTGACGATGGTCAAGAGGTCTTCTTCAGTTACGAAACACCTGTTGCAGGATATTCAAATTCTTTAGGTTATGTTAAAACAAAACAATGGTATAGTTCGACAACTACTCGCCACGTTAACAGATACTTAAACGAATACGGAGACGTTCCAAATCCTAACAGTATTCCAACTGTTGACCAATCAGTTATTAATAACCTATTAAGAGAATATATCCCTTCTAGGTATTAATACTCACAATGACTTCTCACCCACTTTATTATTTTTTATTATTATGTTTAACATGTACGTATCAGTTCCATTCCGTTCTTCAACATTCCTTAGCGACGTAAAAGTTGACTTAGTCAATGCAAAAGCCGTAGCCTATTTTCAAGATGGTTCCGTTTATGGATATCGCAATGTATCCAAAAGAGCTATTATGAATATCTTAGTTAATCCTTCAATCAGTCTCGGTTTTTGGTTTAACCGTAACTGTGCTAACTCTCGTAGAGCTAGAGAAGATTGGAGAGTTATTCCAAACGATAACAAAACAATGCGTAACGGCTATTATGTTTTAGATCTTCCAAAGTCAAAGAAGACTCATAAAGATGTTAACTTACCATCATTTGTATAATGAATACTTATCAAATGTATTTAGGCTTAAACCGTCCAGATAATGAAACCATTACTACTGAGCAGTTTAACGCCTACACCTCCGAGGTGTTAGATTCAATGTTCGACGGTTACACAATAACTGACGCCGTCGGAAATTGGAAAGGAGAAAGAGAGGCAACAAAAGTTGTCTCTATATGTACCGAGTATAAAGACTTAGTACAAA
>VMHT01170421.1_pt1 | contig 31158 bp, 13 predicted proteins | sample 4693611 | NCBI WGS metagenome assembly VMHT01 (sample SAMN12280063, study PRJNA550983) | marine metagenome | isolation source: seawater sampled from same location over 5 years 0.02-0.2 micron viral filtrate | place: USA: collected off the coast of southern California halfway between the port... ... | reverse complement strand
CTGACGTCGACCCAGAAGAACAATGATGAGAACAATCAGGATCATAATCGTTCCAATTGTTCCAATGGTAGCAAGGGGCAGTGCGCCATCCGACTCATCGGTTTGAACGACCGGTCCAGCAGCGGTTCCGCCACCGGTGAGGTTGATGGTCTGATAGGCAACTGACTCCATGCCAAGCTCAGCATCGACGACGGCGACGCGAATTTCCACATTCCCGTTTGCATCATCTGGATATTCAAGGAAGGTGAGGCATCTATTGGTTGAAGTTGAAGCATCAAGACTGCAAGAATGAGTCAGATTTTCAAGCACCGTTCCGTTGATGGAGATGTTCGCTTCAGACGGAATCATTCCATCGGGATCGTACACCCACCACATGAGCCCACCTGAGCGTTCGTCAACAGCGTTGAGTTCCTTGATGGTAATGGCTGGTGCGTCTGGTTGGCCAAGAACAGTGATGTTCAAAACAGCGTTATGGGTCGAAGTACTATCTGTGACATTCAGGTAAACAGAGTCATCAAACCCTGAGTAATCCATGCCACCAGTGATAATGATTTGAGATGCTGCACGTACGACTTCAACATTCGATGATTCGTCTGAAATGGTCCAAAAGAGAACATCTCCATCGAGATCCCAAGCCAGTTCACTCAGATTCACTGCAATAGCGTCGTCCTCGACGAATTCAATATTCCACAATGAGGTATTAACTGTCATTGGATCATTAACTGGCTCGACATATAATGGTACATCGAGTTCTACTGGAGTATTCACGCCATCACCAACCAAAACGTGGACCACTGAAGCACCGTTCATGTTGAGGCGGGGTGTGAGTGTGAGGACGCCTTCACTGATGACAAAATCAATCGGTCCGTATGGTCCTTGGGTTTCACCAGATACGCTTGCCATCAAAACTTCACCCTCGGGATCGGTGACATAATCTGAAAGAATGATGGAGATTGATGGCCCATCCTCTACGAAATCTTGGACAGGTACGGAATCAGTAATGACAACAGGGTCGTCAACCGGGACCACCCGAATCTTTGCTTCGACTTCTCCTTCGTCGATGAGCCCATCTGCTGCACGAATCATAAGCCTCACTTCAGCACCATCGACATATTCACCTGGAGCGGTATGGAACACGGTTAATGTAGCGCCGGTTGAAGAAATTGATGTACTGAAGTTTCCTATCGCTCCACCCACAAGTTCGGATTCCACAAATTCAACCCCTTGGCCGTCAGGATCAAACGCAAACAACGAAGCATCTAGGATAACACTGCCTCGTTGTTCAACATCAATGAAAGGCACTGGTGAGGTAAACTGAAGTGGCGCATCGGTTCGATTGAACGTGTGTTGGAGGAGCGATGGTGCGCCTTCAACCTTGATTTGAAGTTGGAAGGTGTGCGCCCCTGGCGCCACATTTGCCATCGGGTAAAGACACTCTGCTAGACCATTGGCAAGGATTGAGCCTGCAGTTGGATCCATGCCGATGACAGCACATTCCACTTCGACGGCCCAAGATTCAGGCAATTCATCAAATGTGGTGCCATCACGAAGAGTCCATTCAACCCTCCAATTGACCGTTTCCGAGGTATTGAACGAGGATCGATTTTCTGGAGCGAAAGTTTGGTTGCCCATCACAATCAAATTACTGCCCACAAGATTTTCCTCAAGATATGCATTAGAATCGCTCAATGTATTGGCATCGGAGGGGCGATTGAAGGCGCTCCTGAAGGATGAATGGTCGCCTTTCAGTGTCAGATCGAGGTATGGAACAATATGTGCTGCGGAGCGGGCGATTTGCTGTTCTTGAGTAATCGAAGCATCTTCATCGCTTAATGATTCGAAGAAGGACGATGAGGCTTGGAATTGGTAATGGTTTGCCCCCAAAAGTTGCATTGCATGCCAACCGAGTTGATTACTTACGTTGAGAACAGTGGTCACATCATTAAATGGCGCAACACCGTCCAGTGTACCTGTGATGAAAAGGCCTGTTGATGGGGTTGCCACATCTACAACCCATTCCTCAGGAGCCAATGAGTCCCAATGAGCCCCGTTGTCCCATGATGAAAAGTCAGCGCCCAAACCAAAGAGTGCACGAGGAGGTTGTGCGCCTGGAGTTGCATCACGCTCATTCCAAAAAGGCATGATCCCATATGCTGCGGCAGCCCCGTGGCCGTGACCAGCAAGACCCCAATGATCAAGATCAATTTGCCCGTAAGAGCCCGTGACTGCTGTGTTTGATTCGTTGAGAGTAATCATCAGTTGATACCCGAGTTGGACTGCAGCGAGGAGTTCATCAAAATCCGTAGCATCTGAAACACCGGCGTGGACAACTACGATATGGCCACGTTCTGCAATTGATGTGGCAAGCAGAAGGTATTGCTCCATATCTTCACCATCATCACCAATGAATTGAACCCATGGAAATGGGCCATTGCCGGCCATATCCTCACCTTCACCATCGGCCATTGCAGGATACACAACTTGCATGTGAGTGTGGGCGGAACCTTCACCAATGTGCCCAGTAATCCAACCAACAGGGAAATCTGGGCCTTGATTAGCTTCGCTAAACTCTTGATTCTCCTCAGGATGAACAGCCAATGATGGCTGAGCAAGAACCGTCAGCATTAACCCAACAGCAAGGAAGCATCTGATGCGAGCAGTGGCCATCTTCGTCTTCCTCACTTAGGCGTCATTTCCGGACAATTATGAGTCTTGTTCTGTCATGCATACTCAAAAAGCAGGGCTTCTGCATGAATTAATTGAGTCAAGAGGAGGTCGATTGAGGGTAAAATCTCCTTGAGGTGAGGCGCCCAAAGGGTTGACCAGCATGCCAAATGTTGCGCTACAAGCATCCATCTTCCGTTCAAATGAGGCCCTTGTAACGATGAAATCATTTCGCTGAGCCCGCCCTCGAACGGGCGATATGCTGCGTTGAGGATAAGAGGTCCCTGAGCAGATGCAAATTCTTGATCAAAATTTACTCCGAAAACAGCGTCATTTGCCGAACCATTGCAGCGCTCCAAAAGATGCTCTGGTAGTTCCCTGCGAGAGGATGAAGCATGCACTTGTCCACCTGCTGCAATCCACGTCGATGCCGTAGAACGCGCTGCCCCCCCGCCGCCACACAGAGAAAGAACCGGTCGGTCGTCAAAGGAAATGCCAAAATGTTGAGCCAAGGCAACGACGCCAGCACCGTCCAATCCCGCACACCACCATCCTTGGCCGTCCCAACGAAGAGCGTTGACCGACTGATGCTTCATTGAATCATCAATCGCAGACACTGCCGTGCTTGAGAGTTGATGCTTGAGTGGAGAAGTGAGATTGACCCAAATCTCGTTTGAAAGAAAACCCGTTGGCAGTGGCAGTCGGCTACCAATGCTGACCTCATTGGACATCATTGAGACCTCCACTTCACCTATCGGAGCAAAGCAGTCTTCCGCATCCTCAACCGCCAAACCAGCCTTTATTGCCTTAGCGAGCAACCCTGATGTCCTAAATTTGCCAAAGGGCGCATCTGTGAAGGCCCAATTTGGCGGGGATGGAACCGAGCCTGCATAACCCCACGCAAGAGCGTCTTCAATAGAAGAGGTCTGTACAAGATCTGTACTTTTCAGCACTAAATTCAATTCTTTTGGACCGAGAAAATCCAGTAATCTGGCGTGAACTAATCCGAGCAAAAGCGGCGACAAGGAATGGGTGACTGGGTCGCCCGCTACAGCATAACGAACATCGCCCATGTGTTGATGGTGAGGCAAGACAACTTCAACCTCTCCCTTCTGTATCGAACCAGTCGGCATAGATTTCAAAAAGGAGGCAGTCCTGCGAAAATCATGCAGAACAATATCGAAGGCGCCAAGTCGGGAATGATTTCTCTCCTCACTGGGTTACTAGGTTTGTACTTTACAGCGGCAATGTGGGTGCAACTAGAGGATTCCCTCCAGCTATTGATTGGAGGGCCAATGGCAGTTGTTGTTACGACCACAATGTTTCTTATCTTTCAATCGAAAAAACAAGAGCGAGAAATCGGGCTTAATGCGAGTTATGACCTCAACGAATCATTTCTCAATGACAACACTGATCCACTCGGCGTCCAAAAGGGACGAAACCCAGTATCGTTTATCCTCATGCTCTATCTTTTCATTGTCATGATGAACGAAGCTGCTGGCATCGGATTGTTCTTCTGATCAGGTGCTCCGAATGGCAGGCCTCATGGACATCTTCATCATGAAAAACAGGGTCAATGAAGGCACAAACAGCATATTCATAATACTTGAAAAAGCGTCTATTCTTCTCGCTTTGTTAATTGTGTTTGCCACAGGAATGGCACTTAATTTACCAGATTGGGGGATAGGAATTCTGGTCGGTCTTTCTCTCGGTCCAATTGTTTATGGTCACTATTATTTCATCTACATAAGACCTCTAAAAGCGAAAAAGACAGGCGAAGATTGAAACCGGTGACCGTTTTGAGTGAACCAGTGAGAACATGAGTTTGATTGGAGATTTTCTGGACTTAATCGGCCTTGGTGGCATCTCAGGTGTCGACTATCTATTTGCGGCTATGGCAATTATTGGAACATTTCTGTTTCTCATATACTTCGCTCTTATCCTGATCGGTGGTGTCGCTGACGGCGCTCTTGACATGGCTGGTGTAGATGTTGATTTTGACGTGGGCGCTGAAGGTATTTTCCACATGCTAACGCTCCAAGGCATACTCAGCTTTGTCATGATGTTCGGTATCTTTGGACTAGCGGTTTCTCAATCAGGAGGATTGCCTGTAATAGCAATTCTAGCGGGAACCGTTGCCGGTACAATCTCAATGTGGCTTATCGGAAAGGTGTTTCAAATGATGAAAGGCCTTGAGGTCGATGCCACCGTGAAACACAATCAGGCCATTGGGGCCCAAGGTCAAGTGTACATGACGATTCTTCCAGGAAAATCGGGGCAGGTCCAAGTTGAGTTTCAAAGCGCACTGCGCACCTGTACCGCCGTCCTCGAAGACGACACTGCATCCCTAGAGACGGGCAAATTTGTCGAAGTTGTACGAACCATTGGGGAAACCCTAATTGTCAAGGAACTCCCTGTATCTGAAATCAAATCAGAATGATTCTCTATTGATTCCCTCAAAAATCGTAAATCACCGACGGGTGAACGCTCATAAAGGACGGCACACATGACGAAGCATGGCAGACGCTGGCGCTTCGCTTCTCCTCATCGGAATTGGATTATTTGTATTTGCATTAGTTGTCACAATCTATGTGGCTACAAGTCGATACAAACTCGCACCTTCAGACCAAATTTTAGTCGTTTATGGTAATGTGAAAGACAAACAATCAGCAGAATGTATCCACGGAGGTGGAAAGATTGTTTGGCCATTGATTCAACACTATGCTTACCTTTCTCTGCGCCCAATGACCCTCAACATTCCACTCAAGCACGCTCTATCGAAGCAAAACATCCGAATCAACGTTCCTTCGTCATTTACCATCGGTATCTCGACCGAACCATCGATCATGCAAAACGCCGCTACACGTTTGCTCGGCCTTCCGCAGAGCGACATTGAGAAGCTTGCTGAGGATATCATCTTCGGACAGCTTCGATTGACCGTCGCTTCCCTTACCATCGAACAAGTCAACCAAGACCGTGACTCGTTCTTGCGAATCGTCTTCACCAACGTCGACACAGAATTGCACAAGCTCGGATTGTACCTCATCAACGTGAACGTTGTTGACATCACTGACGAACGCCAGTACATTGAATCGATTGGTACCAAGGCTGCAGAGACCGCTGTCAACGAAGCACTGGTGGAAACCGCCCGTGCTCGCTCGACTGGTGAACTAGGCCGTGCCGAAGCAGATCGAGAGCGTGAAGTCGGTGTTGCACAGAACAACGCCGAGTCCGAGAAGGGACAGAAAGAAGCAGAAGTCAACCGTCGTATCTTCGTTATGCAGCAAGAAGCAATGGGTAAGCAAGGTGAAAACGTTGCTGCCGCAGAGATTGCAGATTTCGAAGCCGACCTGTTGGTCAAGCAAGCCGACGCTCGAAAGCGTGCTGAAGTTGCACAACGTATCGCTCAGAAAGAAATCGAATCCGCTCAGTATGAACTTGAAGGTGAGCGTCTCCGTGCTTTGGAAGTTGTCCGTGAGGAAGTGTCCAAGCAAACCGTCGAAATCGCTGCAGAAGCAGAGGCTGAACGCCAACGCCGTATCGCTCAAGGTCAAGCTGATGCAACCCTTGCCCGCTATCAAGCCGAAGCAGAGGGTACCAAGGCCGTTCTCGAAGCAAAAGCTGCAGGATACGCACAACTCGTCACAAGCGCTGGTGGCGACGCACGTGCTGCTGCAACCCTGCTCATGGTCGAGAAGATGGAAGAATTGGTTGCACGCCAAACCGAAGCAATCTCCAACCTCAAGATCGACAAGATCACCGTTTGGGATTCTGGAAATGGTGGAGCAAACGGCGAAGGTGGTTCAACCTCCAACTTCATCTCCTCCCTCATGCAGAGCCTTCCACCGGTTCATGACGTGGCAAAGATGGCTGGTGTTGAACTACCAGAGTACCTCGGCCACATGAAGGACGATTGAAGTCTAACGGCGCCCTAATACGGGTCACGAAACACGGTTCACAACCTAGGTTTGAGCCGAGGGATTGAAAGCCAAAACGACACGGACCAAGGTCCATGGCAACTGATTTGGAAATTGCTCGAGCGGCTACACTCGAACCGATTGAAACCATAGCGTGGAAGTTGGGCATCTCAAGTCACGAACTTTTTCCGATGGGAAAGGGGATGGCGAAGATCACTTGGGAGGCGCTGAATGAACGCTTTTCTCGGCCACAAGGTAGCTTAGTCCTCGTCACATCAGTGAATCCAACACCATTTGGAGAAGGGAAAACGGTCACAACCATTGGCCTCACACAAGCACTATGTGCAATTGGCCAATCTGCGACCTGCGTGATCCGTGAACCTTCGATGGGCCCAGTGTTTGGTATCAAAGGTGGCGCTGCTGGTGGCGGTCAATCTCAAGTGCTACCGATGGAAGAAATCAACCTACATTTCACTGGAGACCTCCATGCTGTGACTTCGGCGCACAACCTTCTATCAGCTCTGCTCGACAATCACATCAAGCACGGAAACGCAACCAAACTTGATCCAACCCGAATCTTCTGGCCAAGGGTAATCGACATGAATGATCGTGCCCTAAGAAATGTGACGATTGGTCTTGGCGGCCCTGCGAACGGGCACCCTCGACAAGATCGATTCGACATCACAGCTGCAAGCGAAGTGATGGCCATCTTGGTCCTCGCCACAGATTATGCAGACTTACGCACTCGCCTTGGTAACATCGTGATTGGCCAATCGATAGATGGAAACCCAGTCAAAGCAGAAGACATCGAGGCTGCAGGAGCAATGGCACTCTTACTAAGAAATGCTTTCTTACCCAACTTAGTTCAAACACTTGAAGGAAATCCTGCATTTATTCACGGCGGTCCATTTGCGAATATTGCTCATGGAAATTCAAGTATCATCGCTGATCGATTGGCCCTTGGAGCTGCGGATATCGTGGTGACTGAGGCAGGATTTGGCTCGGACATGGGTGCAGAGAAATTCATGCACATCAAGGCAGCAAATTCCGGCAAAGCGCCTGATTGTGTGGTTATGAACGTCACCGTGCGCTCAATGAAACTTCATGGTGGCGCCTTTGGTAGCAGAGGGGGTTATCGGCCAAGCCAAGAAGAACTGGATGCGGAAAATATCGATGCAGTCGTGCGTGGAGCACAAGGCAACCTTGACCGTCACATTCGGAACATGGCTGGCTTCGGCATGCCGGTTATCGTCTCCATCAACCGCTTTACTGCGGATACTGACGGTGAATTGGAAGCTTTGGCTGCGGCTGCTCGAGTGAGTGGTGCTCATGCCGTCACACTGACAGAGGTTCATGCCAAAGGAGGCAAGGGTGGAGAGCCACTTGCCAAAGCCGTCGTTTCCGCAATCCAAGACCACGTGGCAGCAGGTCGTCCATTCACGCCTCTTTTCGTCAATGATGCCCCAATTATGGACAAAGTCAACGGAATCGCCCAACGAATCTACAAGGCTGACGGCGTGATGGTCGAAAATAAAGCAAAAAAGCAACTCGCTGCTATTGAATCATGGGGTTATGGCCACCTCCCAGTGTGCATGGCTAAAACCCAATATTCGTTTTCTCATGATGCTGGTCAACTTGGAGCACCAGTCGGCTTCACTATTCCGGTGAGAGAATTCAGACTTAACGCAGGTGCAGGATTTATTGTCGCTGTTCTTGGAAACATGATGACCATGCCTGGGTTGCCAAAGCGACCAGCAGCAGCAGACATGGACATGGATGAAAATGGTCAACTCACTGGCGTCTTTGGGTGAACTGAATGAAAATTCTAAAGCGCGAGCCCACGCTATGGCGTTTGCGTATTGAATCTGAAGATGATCTTTGGACGCTATCTCATCTCGCACGATCGGGATTGCACCTTGGCATGTTGGGTGAACGACGTGACCAAACCACTTCCGGGGAAGAAGGCGGACGAGCAAAAGTTGCTGAACGGAAAAAAATGTGGATTCGATTGAGCATAGTTACAACTGAATACCATCCGTTCAGTGACCTACTCCGAGTACACGGCATCATTGATGAAGCAAAGTTCGACGTAGGACTTCACCACACTCATGTTATTGAAGTTCGAGATGAAGTTGAACTTACTGCCACCACAGCGTTTTCTCCAGCGGATCATGAATTACTGCGGCAATCCGAGAAGGCAGCACAGCAGGTCAATATCGCCTTGGCTGTGGTGGAGACTGATGAAATTGTGTTGTTCTATATCACCCCAAGAGGCCTCAAAGAAGGCGCTACATGGACCATGCGCGGAGGTGGGAAGCGCGGTGACATCAAACAATCCTCTAGCATTGCAGCCACCTTCAGAGCAAATGTCATCAAAGCGGTAAGGGCATCGCTCGGTGAGTCAACACCCCTTCTTCTCTGCGGACCTGGTCACGCTAGAGATGCCCTATTGAATGACTTCAAAGCGTCTGGTGACACGAGATTTTTCAAATCAATTGCTACGTCAATGGCTGGACGAGCGGGTGCCAACGAACTGTTGCGAGATGGATTAGCAGGTGATTTGTTGAGCGAATATGCCATTACCAAAGAGACAACTCTTCTCGACGAAGCATGGAAGCGACTCTCTACCAACGGTGCTGTTGCCTATGGCCAGCAGGACCTCATGCGAGCAATGGAAGAGGGCGCAATCGAAACGTTGCTCATTACTGCTAATCTCTTACGAAGCCCTGATGACTTAATCGGCGGCGTACAATGGTCCACATGGGTCGGGGGCTTGTCGGATATTGGTGCGGAGTTGGTACAATGCTCATCGGATCATGATGCCGGACAAGAACTCGTGGGAATGGGTGGAGCCATAGCCCTCCTACGGTATGTACTGTGAGGAATATACATGCGAATAGTCACCTTATCTGAACTTGGGACAAACCCACGAGAGGGGATGGCTGGCGCTCGTTGGTTGATTCTCAAAGGAACTGAAGTCGCCCAATCAACGACCTTGTTGATGTTCACAGAACTGGATGACATATTGGTAGCAGTTGATCACAGAGGGTCAGTACCTGAACCTGGCTTGTGGCAACGAGCAGTCCATTGCATCATGATTGATGGAAGTGAGGAAGAAGCGGAAGTGTTTCGACGTGCGTCAGGAATTACCAAAGTGATTGCCAATTCGGCAAACGACATACGAAGCCACCTATGGTAGGTGGGTCTGGAGGGATTTGAACCCTCGATCAACGCCGTGTAAGGGCGGTGTCATAACCACTAGACCACAGACCCACGCTGTCGTGTGAGCCCCAGTTCTTGAAGCCATTGTAGGAGGGTTAACCTCAAAGGCGATGAGTCGGCCCCACAGATTGCATGGATGAAGATGTCCAAGCGGCCGCTGCCCGGCTGGTGCGCCGCCTCAAGGATGGTGGCCACACGATCACTGTCGCTGAATCATGTACAGGAGGACTACTTGCCAGTGCCTTCACTGACATTGCGGGGGCCTCCCAATGGTTCAATCAGTCGTGGGTCACATATTCAAATGAAGCAAAAACCAACGAACTTGGTGTTCCGGCCGAACTCATAGAGAAGAAAGGTGCTGTATCGGCCGGCGTAGCTATTGCAATGGCGCAAGGTGCTGTCGAGCGTGCCAAAGCCAGCATTGCAATCTCCATCACAGGCATTGCAGGGCCGTCCAACGAAGGCACCAACAAGAAAGTCGGCATGGTTTATGTCGGGATCGCCTCATCGAATTGGGCCAACGCAGAATCAACACAAATAGGTGGCAATAGAGCAGAAAACAAAATTGCATTCGTCCATTTTGCTTTGCTCACAGCAATCCGTTGTTGGGATGATGCTATGGCTCTTGAAGAAGAACACAAAAGGGCCGAGGATGAGGCAGTGATTGCAAAAGCAAAAGCCCAGGCTCAATTCGAAATTGAACGAGCTAAGAGGGATGCTGCTGCTCGAGAGGCCACGCCATGGAAAGGCGATGAATGGGATGGCATCGGCGATCAGCCAATCAGCGATGATGATATTGATTCTGACGTTGAATGGTGAGTTCACTTTTAATCTGACCAAGTGAGGTCACCGGTGTGCTTTTGGAGGGGCTTCGCCACCTTGTCGCTATGGGTACGCCGTGGGATGAGATTCTTCCTCTTCTTCGGGCCAAAGGTATCGTGCCCACAGCATCCGTACGCCAACCATTGATGGAATTAGAAGACCTATCAGGCGTGTTAGACTGTGCGGAAGCAGTCGGTTTTGAACGTGGATTTTTGACGGCTGAAGTATTAGAAGACATGCTTGCAGTTTGGCAAGGAAAGCAACGAATGAAGGCATCTGCATCATCAAACTCCGAAATTGAAGAAAAAAGGCAATCGTCAACATCGACTGCAGCAACTGACCTTGGCCGAACCATCGCACCAATCCATGAGCCTGAACCTTTGGACATTCAATTTCGGAATAACTTGCCAGATTGGAAAGAATCGGATTTCAGTGAACATGCTAGCGATGCGTCCACTGATATTGTCGTCCACTATGACATCACGGGAAACAGCACCACTGAAGGGAAGATGTCAGACATCACCTCGTGTTTCAGTGATCGTTTGCAGAGTATCAGAAAGATGATTATACAGAATTCCAGGCTCCCAAGGACCCCTACAGAAATAGCTCGCCTTCATGCTGAGAGCAGCCGTTACCAAGGATATGAAAACAAAGCAGTTGCCATCGGTTTAGTCAATGAGCCAAGATACACAAAAAACGGTCATCTCATCTGGAACCTTGAAGATGAAACTGGCGAACTGACATGTTTGTTGACAAAGAGAAAGGGCGATGACAGGGACCGGGCGCATGAACAAATCCTCGAGGCAGGACTGATGCCAGATGATGTTCTTGGAGTCTCAGGAACATTCAGTCAAACAGGAGATATGTTTTATGTCGATGATTTACATTTCCCAATGAAAGACCGGCACACGAAGGCGGCCTCTGAACACGGAGTGAGTGTTGCCTTTCTTTCAGACATACACGTGGGGTCGAAAACTTTCCTCGAAGCGCAGTGGCATAAAATGGTCCGATGGTTCCATACAGACCCACTTGCGAAGACCATCAAATACCTCATTCTATCAGGCGATTGTGTAGATGGGGTTGGCATTTATCCTGGCCAAGACAGCGAATTATCAATTCCCGATTTGTTCGGTCAATACCAAGAGTTTGCACGTCTGTTGGAATTGTTACCCGAATGGGTCGAATGTGTGATGCTTCCCGGGAACCATGACGCTGTTCGACCTGCAGAACCACAGCCAACATTTGAGAAGGATATTCAACAGGATTACAACACCACCACCTTTGTAGGCAATCCCTGTGATTTCTCACTCCACGGTGTTCGACATTTGTCATACCACGGAAAGTCGATCGACGATTTTGTTGCAGGTTTGCGAACAGTGACCTATGCAGACCCTGTAGAGGCAATGCGACAAATGCTGCGGCGTCGACATTTAGCCCCCCAATGGGGTGGAAAAACACCATTATCTCCAGAACCTGAAGATGGTTTAGTGATTAGGGAAGTGCCTGACATTTTCGTCACAGGGCACGTCCACGGTCATGCGTGCTTGGACTACAAGGGTACGACGTTGATCTGCTCTAGTACGTGGCAAGACCAAACCTCCTACCAGCGAATGCTTGGATTCCAGCCAAAGCCATGTATGCTCACAATTGTCAATCTGAAGAGTCATGCTACGACGGCCATACCATTTGCATGAATGTATCAAACACCCAGGTACGGAGCAATATCGAGTAGATTATTTCCAACAACGATTGGAACGCCCGCAGACTCAAACGATGAGAGTGAAGATTCTCGTGTTGGATTGAATCCAATAAAGTGTCCACCATCGATCAGCATAGACAAATCCATTTCTGAATCACCAATACTCACACACCCCTCTGGCTTGAGATTATTCATCTCCAGCAATCGTTCAATAATTTCTCCTTTTCCTGTAGCGTGTAGGCGACATATGCCCTCATCACCAAGTGTATCGTCTTCATTAAACTCAAACCCATTGGCAATCCAATCATTCACCTTCAGCATGCCAGCAATAGAGGCGACAAAGAGATCGACCCCTGCGCTGACAATGGCGACAAATATGCCACGCTCTTGGAGGCGTTCAACAAGCTCTCGTGCACCGTTCATCAGTTGCACACCGGCATAAGCCCTGAACAAATCTTCTCTATGAATCGGATCCTCAATTGACTTCCATTTCTTTATGTCAAGACGCATGAATTCCGAATCGGTCAGTTCACCTCGAATGAAGCGTTGAAGATTTGCAGAATTATCCGTGCCAAAGTGATCGTGCAATGTTCGCCATGAACTCACCGCATCAACCAAGACACCGTCGCAATCAAACACAACACATGTCACATCGGTGAGTGGTTGCGGTGTTGCCGATGGAGTGCTCATGGATTACGCAGAATGGACTGCTTTGAAAGGCTTCGCAACACATTCGAATCGAAAAAGACCCTGAAGAAGGGAAAAGAAGGGGGGACCGAAGACAGGGGGCCCCTTACGGAAACCCCCTGCGTTCGGGCAGGCTTTCCACCAGTCTGGTGGATCATCCCTTCACAAGGATGTTGGGAGGCAGAGGGGAAAGGGGCCGGAGCCCCTTTCCCTAATGCGTCCGGTTGTCTTCACGTCAGTCTTGAACCTCAAGCCTTGGTGTCGTATGACAAATCGTTCCACTGCTTTAGCAGTGCACCTTGTCCTACGTTAGGTGCGTAGGACAATTGAATTGTCACGTCTTCCAAAGGCGTGCCGTCTGGGCCGTGGGTTCGCACAAAGATGGTGTCACCGGTGTTAAAGGTTGAAACAGAATCTGTTCCTTCCTTATTCACCTGATCGACAAAGGTGACGAAAGCATCACTGTTGTCCGGGTTGAACCCGTACACACCATTCGTGTCAGCCAAGTTAGCATCATGAGTTGCTGTGTTGCCGTCTGCATCTGTGTAGATGATTCGGAGCACAACAGCTTGTGTTGCCAAGTCGGTCTCAGCCGCTTGCACTGAAATTCGCCAGTGACCAGTATCAGCATCATATGCGTCGATGTCTTCGATATCGAAGGTGATCCGAGGAACACCCTTGGTATCGACGTCAGCGAGGCTGCTTGCCCAAACGTAAATCACACCAGAGAGCACGACGGTGATAGCGACCATGAGGATGGTTGCAATCACAGGGCTCACTGCAGCGTCGTCGTCGACCATGGTCTGTGTCACTTCTTCTTCATCATCAGCACGGCGGCTGGAGAAGGCAAGAGCGCTCACAAAGAGACCAGTTAGGCTGACCACAACGATGCTTGGTGCAAACGATGGGACCGAGGATGCTCCGATGGTACGGACAACGCTTGGTAGCGGTTGGCTCGTAGCTTCAAAGGTACCTGGTGGCTGGTTGGCGTGGTTACAGATCGAACCAACTTCAAGGGACGTCATTCGGTTGTTACACCAGTTGCTGTCCTCGAGGAGAGGTCGACGCTCGGAGGTTTGGGTAGCGTTGCTACCGTACTGTCCAGGCTTAGACCAGTCAGCACCTTGGATGCCGTTGTTGTTGGCACGGTGGGATGCTGGGTCGTCGGTCTGGAAGCGGTCCGAGACTGCTGCAGTCAAGTCACATGGGTCGTTCAAGCAGGTCAGAACATCCATTTCAACCCACACATTGGTGGTATCCTTGGTGATGTAGACCATTTCATCGAAGGACACAGTTGTTCCATAGGATGGGACTGTGTAGTATCGAGTTGGCTCGTCTTCTTGGTGACCGTCCGAGTGGAAAGTCACGGCAAGCATGTGATCGTAGGTGAACGGTCCTTCGTCGCCACCAGCGCCGACCTTCACAGTGACTGGCACGTATGTACCGGTCATGATGTTGGTCACGCCGTTGAAGTCGAAGCCTGAGACGCTGTCTAGGTAGTAGTCAGCGACTTGCTCACGAACGTTTTCGACACGGACACCGATTTCAATGTCATCTTGGCCTTGTTGGTAGGCTGCGATTGGCATCAAGGAGGTGTCGTAGTTTGGCACGTAGCTTGGGGCGGTTGCAGTATCCTCGAGGACAAGACGGATCTTACAGAACTCGGAACCAGATGGACCGATTTGGTGGATACCGTTGTCGTTGAGGTAGTCAATTTCCCAATCCTTAGCGTTGGTTGTTGCATCTGGAATCAGTGTGAACACGAGTTGGTCACCGACGATGGTCGTGGTGAAGTAGTTCGTGTATGTGCACTGAACAGTTGGTTCAACAGTCCATGTAAGGTCGCTGAGTTCGTGGTCAACGTCAGTCATCACAGAACTTAGGTCGTAGGTCAAGTTCTCTGCGTTCGTGTCGTCTTCCATCAAACTGATTTGCCATGGTGCTGCAGGGATGGAGCCGTTGCCAGCTTCCATGACCGTACCGTTCTGTCGGTCCCAAGTAGGGATCACAGGTGCGTCGTTGACAGGAGCAACTGAGAAGTCGACTTCGTATGGAGTCGCTTCACTGTTTTCCAGAGCGTCATCAGACAAGGTGAGGGTCACCGTACAGGTGCCACCGAGTTCGTTGTTGGTGTTCTCGGTAATGACAAGTTCATTGAGGGCATTGACTTCAACACTGAATGCAATACAGTCAGTCACGCTTGCGTCCCAATCGTAGACTTGGCGGTCAGGCGATTGCTCGTTAGCCATGTCACGGATGTACGACTTGCTTGCGTTGGAGACGTTTCCAAGGAACTTGCTGTGAACGCCGAAGCCTTCTGCAAGAATGTTGGTGAATGCGTCGTCTTCGGAGAAGATTGGCATGCAGTTAACATCCTCAACGTTGCAGATCACTGGGGCGTCGTTCACGTTAACAACCTCGAACGAGATGTTCTTGGTGTCCGACAATCCATTGCTGTCAACAACAGTAAACTCGTACTCCATGGTACCGAATTGGTCGTCCAATGGGGTGATGGTCACTGCGTGTCCATTCTGAGCCCAGTCGACGAGAACATTGTCGTAAGCAACAACGTTTCCAGACGAGGAGGACCAGGTGAGGTCTGCTTCGAGGTCTTGTACATCGTCAGCCATGTTTGTCAGGCTGAAGGTGTATGCACCAGAGTCTTCGTTAACAGTCACATCCGCCAACGAGGTTTGAATTTCTGGGCAGGCACGGGCCATGTCCATGTTCAAGTTTACGTTGGTAGCGAGTGAGACATCCTCAGTGGTTGCCCAGTCGTATTCACAGTCTGCTTCAGTCTTGATCATCACATCGTAGTTCTTTGCAGCGCTTGGTGTGTTGCTACCCTTGTAGGAGCGGTACACGAGCACTTCGTCAGAAATGGCACCAGTCAACAAATCGTCGTGCGTGAGCTCGACGGTCATGTATTCAGTGAAACTTTGCAAGGTGTTTGAACTGTCGATGGTTTGAGTCGGGTGAACCGTGCTCACATCTGCAGTGGTTTCGCCTTGGACGATGGCCACGATATCGACTTGTGCAGGAGTGCCACCCATTCGCGAGAATGGGATGGAGATCTCTGCGAACGAGCCGGAGAAGTCAACATCAACGGATGCAGTGCTGAGGGAAGTTGGTCCCCAGCCGAGGAAGCCGTAGCTGTACAAGTCGTAGGAGGACTCACTGTCTGCCCAAAGCACGTAGTTTGCTTGGAACGGTAGAGTGTGTGCGCCACCGAGGTTGTATCCTGTGCTGCTTCCTGCGCCATCGACGCTTAGGTAGATGAGCAGATCGCTGGTGGAGAAGTCTTCACCGGTCAAACCGATGTAGAGGTCGTCACCTTCGATGTAGGTCACCATCATGTCGTTGGTTCCGTCACCGCTCATCATACCTGGCATAGCGTATCCAGATGGGTTCAGAGCGTTGCCGCCGTTCCAATCTTCATCTGAGCCGTCAACGTTCATGACTTCTGGTTGGAAGCTGGTTGACACGTAGGATGCACGAGTTCCGTCAGTCGACTGAATGAGCATGCTGACTTCCTTGGTAGGAGTAGCAGTCAAGTGAGTCGAGGTCATCGAGAACAAGTTGGCTTCGTCAATCGTTGCGGAGGAGTCAACGATCAACTTGGATGCGTCGATTGTGTTTCCGATCGATGTGACATAGGCGTTCGTTCCTGCGTTGATTTGGTTGTCTGCATCAGCCCAGGTCATGTTTTCAACACTACCTTGTGCTTCCACGACTTCAAGAGCCGTGGTTGCATCAACTGTGCCACCGTCCCAGCGGAACGGAGAGTTTTCGACATACATACCAACGAGTCCAGATGCGTCCATTGGGTAGACCCACACATCGTCACTGTCGACGACATACAGACCTGTTCCGGTGGCACCACCATCAACACTTGCTGTGATTGCGCTCACGGTTGCATCATCGACGTAGACACCATAGGAGTCTCCTGCGAGTGATGCAGCACCTGTGAGGTACAGTGCACCGCTGGTCTTCATGACACCTGTTTCGTATCCGGTCACGGAGGTACCTGACAAGGTCAGAGTGTCACCGTTTGCGTCATCAGCATCGATACCGTAGGTCGAAGAGGTTCCGTCGCCTTGGAGGGTGGAGCCTAGATCGGTCACGTCACAGTTGCTGACAACCATAGCCATATCAGATAGGGTCACAGAGTTGCGTGCAGAGTTGATTGTGACTGCATCACAGTCTTCCATGAGAAGACCAACCGCGTTTGGTGAAACACGTCCTGCAGACAATTCAATGGTGTTGTCGGCGATAACTGGTCCGGTGTATCCACCAGCAGTTCCACCTTCAACCATGAAGACATCTGTACCTCCGTCACCATACGTGTCACGTAGGGTCAGGGTGTAGGTTCCTGCGTCAGAGTAAGTCGCCAATGGTTCGTAAGCAGTGTTGCTCGAGAACGTGTAGCTAGGCCAGGAATCTGTTGTTCCATCTGGCTTAGAGATGGTGATGCTTGCTTCATAGCCCCACGAATCGGTCTGGATGTTGACTGCCATGGTCTTGCCTGCTGCAAGAGTGACAGTACAGGTCGCAGGACCGTAGTTGTAGTTGTAGGAACGGATCGTACAGAGCGAACTTGTCGGAGCTGGTGGGTTCGTCATCGAATCGAGGACGATTCCACCGTCAGCATCAATCAAGGTGTTGTTGTCTATGTCACCATATCCACCGTTGACGTCAATACCTGCGTGAGCAGCATCTCCGCCACCGTTGATCGTGTTGCCAGAGATTGTGAAATCCTGAGCCTGTGACATGTAGATACCATTCGCCAGAGTGTTGATGGTGTTGTCAGAAATGACCGCACCTTCGTGACTTCCTGGGTAGAATGCAATTGCACCGTTGCTGGAGTCACCTGTGTTGAAGGTGTTTCCAGAAACGGTTGCGCCATCTGCGTCACCACTTGTGTAGAACCAAATATCTGCGATTTCGCCACCATCGTTGAACGTGTTGTCCGAGATGGTCACGTTGTCAGCACCGATCACACCACCGTGGTAGTTGTAGTAGTTGGCTCGATAGAGACCAACACCAACACCACAGTTGTTGAACGTATTACCGCTGATAATGCCGCCTTCACCGCCAGCAAGGCGGATACAGACATCTTGTTGCTGGATAGCGTTGTTCAACGCAGTGTATCCCTTGTAGTGCGTAATGGTCGAGTTGGTGATCGCTAGATTCTCCACTTCCCAATTGTAGTTGTTGTTGTAGTTGTATCCGTTGTAGGACCAAATTGAACCTGAGTTCGAGAACACAGAGTTGTTGGCAACAATCGACGAGTACGAGTAGAAATAGTCTCCTAGTTGGACACCATTTGCATCGCCGTTATCATCAACGCTAACACCGTATAGACCACCGTCATTCATGTAGAATCCGGAACCACCTGGGCTCTTACTGAACCAGCGTTGGTTTCCGTAATAGTCATACACACCGGTAGCGAGCAATGTCGAACCGTTGAAGTTGTAGTCAGTGCCACCGTTGAGGTAGATGTACGGTACGTCGACCATGACAACCTCGTTGGTGATGCTTGTACCAATTCCACCGTAGTATCCGTATTCGTTCACAGTACCACCGTCGCCGTCACTCAGGGTTCGGGAACCAGAGGTTGAGAACGAACCAGCACATGGTGCGACCGTGTCGTATGCGGTGCTCGATGAGTACCAGCAGACACGGTGAGCGATCTTTTGAGTCAGTGCAATGGATTCAACGTTTCCAGAAGCATCTGTCAATGAGACACCTGCATTTGCGTATCGGAAATCAGCGATATTGTTGGTTGAAGAAGTGTACGAGTAGTCAACTTCTGCAACAGTCAATGCCGTGTATCCTGCAAGGGATGGGACATTCTTACCGCTGTTATCGACGGTTGCTGTCACGAATTGTAGGTCGTTAGCAACACCCAACGCATCAGTGGTAGCAGCACCTGCGGCACCGCCATCAGCATCGAGCAGAGTCACCGTAGCACCGGTGACTGCGTTGCTGTCTGCTGTGAGCGTAATGTCCACAGTTCGCATTCGTGAGAACACACCAATTCCAGTGACATCGACGGAGTCGACATCTACGTCTCCTTCAATGAAGTCAACGTTGGAACTTCCAGTGATGACGACATCCTTGATGTTGTTCATGGTCATGTCGGTCAGGGTGAAGTCACCAGAACCAGCGGTTTCGATACCGATAGCGTTGGATGAAATCGTCATTCCGGACATGTCAACAGGGTTGTCGGTGTTTTGTCCATACTTGAACGCTGCACCACCGCTGTTGGTCACTGTTCCAGTGAGGTCTCCGGAGAGGTCCTTGGTGTAGTAGACACCAGCAGAGGTCTGGCTGTCCAAGTCGAGGTTATCGAGTTCAACAGATCCGGATGCGGAGTTGCTGATGAGGACACCATAGGTACCGCCATCAACTTCCAATCCATCCACTGTAGCAGCTGCTTGGCCGTTCACTTCTAGACCTGCGTCTATTGGTGAAGACACTGCAACATTTTCTATTGCACCAGCAGCGTATGCGCCACCGATTTCGATACCAGTGTCTGCGCCGGTGATTGAACCGTCCTTGAACAGTGGTGTACCGGACTCACGGACGTATTCGCCGAGGTCTGCAGCATCGTTGCCTGCACGGGCGACGAATTCCAAGCGGTCTTGGAAGTTGTCAGCACGGTTGTGCAAAACGTCAACGTACAACGAAACCTTGGAGATGTTCGATGCAGAGATGTCGACTGTAGGCATGGTCAAACGTGCGCCTTCGCCTGGACTCATGTAGTATGAGTAAGCGTAGTCAAGACAGACGTTGTAGGAGGATGGGTATCCGCCACCATAGCCTTCAGGAGGTGTGAATGGTCCGTTGGTACCGCCGTGATAGGAGGTGTAGTAGTATCCCCAGTAGTGGTATGGGTAGAATGCGTAGGAACCAGTTGGGCTAACGCCTTCGATGTTTTCCCAGCCGAATCCAAACTCGTCAGGAGCTTGGTAGTAAGCAGGGTACGATGGGGTTGATCCAGGGCCACCAGGCCAGTAGCGCCACATGTAGTAGAAGTAGCCCTCAAAGCTCGATGGGTAATTTGGTCCGTAGGAATAACCGTAGTAGTCACAAGACCAACTTGGTACACCACCAGTTGCGCCAGAGGCGTAGGTGGCGGTAGATCCGACACCAGATGCTGGGTCAGCAGCGCTGTATGGGTAATATCCGAGGTCAGAGGACTGGGTGATGTTCCAAGCGTTTCCGTTGTCATCTTCCAATTCAATGTTGTATCGGTCAGTAATCATGTAGTACTTGGCGGTTGCATAGTTGTAGGTTGGGTGAGCGTTTCCGCCACCGTAGATACTGTTCCAGCCAACTTGGAGGTAATCTTCCGAGAGGTAGGTTGACAAGTCGATCTTGTAGGTCTTCCATCCTGTGTTTTCACCGCTGAGCAATGTGCTCCGGTAAACGGTTGGAAGGGACATACCACCGTAGATGTCAACACCAACGGTGTTGTCAGTAGCGGTGAATCCGTCAACTTGAGGAGCACCGTTGTAGGATTGGATACCCACTGCAGCGTTCTTCACGATCACGTTCTCGATGGTTCCTCCGGATGCTTCGACCCAGAGTGCAGTACCAGTTTGTCCAGTGTTGATGATGCTTGAGTCTGCGATGTTCACAGTTCCGCCATCAACCTTGACAGTTGCCATGCTAGCACTTGGTGCGGATGAACCGTACACTGTTGCACTGTTGCTCATGACGAGGGTAGCACCTGCGCCGACAACAAGTGCAGCGCCAGTGGTTGTGTCTTGAGCGACATCACGGAGTGTACCACCATCAAGTTCGAGTGTACCGTCTTGGAGGTCCATGTGGAGTCCGTAGGTGCTCGAAACTGCCTTCACAGCTCCAACAGCCCCAGTGTCAGGTGACACAGTGACCTTGAGTGAACCACCGTCGCTGATGGTCAACACAGGCGATGCAGTTGCAGTGCTCTTGACCTTGAGAACAGATCCCAAGAGAACAATGTGACATCCGTCGAGTTCGAGATCAGCAGCCAAGGTCATTGGTGTGCTGTCGAACACGTATGCGTTGAGTGCAGCGTCATAGGTTGTTGCAAGCGTAGTGTTTGCAGCAATCCATGCACAGTCCATGCCTGCTTGGTCGAATTCCACTGGAGCGGGTTCGAGCAAGAGGTCGATTGAATCTCCAACAGTGTAAGTACCGTCTGTTGGGTACCATGAATCTGTGTAGAGGGTTTCGTTCTGACCTGCTGCACCGAATGCTCGCAAGTTGTGGTCGTCGTAGGTGTTGCCTGATTCATCAGCAGTGATGACCCAAACAGTCGCCATTCCAGCTCCATCTGTGACGTGGCTGCCAACTTGGAACAATTCAGAACCAGAGGAGTCAACGACAGTTGCACTGACGTAGTGTCCAGACTTGTAGACTGCAGTTTGGACGCCGTTGATCAGAGCGTTTCGGTAGGTGTAAGCGATAGCGAGACCACCATACCAAATTTCTGAGGACGACGATGCGGTCACCATTCCGTCTGATCCATCGTAAGCGCTTGTAGCACCATCCACGAGAACGTGGATAAGACGGACGTCGGAGTTGGTATCAGCATATGCGAAGTCTGCAAGACCGGTACCTGAGGTTGTGACATCAGTTTGACCGATGGTGACATCAGAGTAGCGAGCGTAGACCATTGGGTCGACGGTGTTGCTGTGGCTGAAGTCAGAGTCTTCGACAATCACTGTGTTAGCAGCAACTGAACAACCATTGGAACTCATTCCGTCCATTGTTGCACCAATCATGTGGACATTCCATCCACAACCGCTGATGGTCACAGTGGTAGCTTCCATGAGGTTCATTGGGACGAGGTCGGAGGTGATTGCATTTCCAGTCATTGAGAATGTACCCACACTGACGCTGTCAAAGGTTCCTGGTTGTGTACGAGTCATGACCAAGTTTCCTGCGGTCACGTCATCGAACACAGCGTGATCACCAGCTGGTCCGGATCCTGTGCTTGTTGTGCCACCAGGTGTGATGGTCATTGCAGCAGTACCGAAGTCAACGGTGGTCATTGAAAGCGAATCCATTGCTTCAATGGAAACCGTAGCGTAGTCATCCGCGTCAAAGTTGTGGAGCATCACATCGCTTCCACTGCCTGCAGCGGAGGAAAGTGCGGTTCCAGTTTGAGCGGAGGTTGCAGTTGCTGTCACGTTGCTGACGGTGACCGATGCGAAGTCAACATCGATGAGGTTGACATAGGCGTTGGTCACTGTGGTGTTCTCTAGGAACAGGGAGCCAGCAGTGGATCCTGCAACGTTCACGATAGCACCGCCACCGGCGTTTCCATCGGTGTTACAGTTCTTCATGACACCCTCTGTGAGGATGGCAACAGTATCTTCAGCGAAGTCGAAACAAGAAGAATCTGCTCCATCGACGTTGAAGTTGCTCATTGCAACAACAGTTCCCTGTCCACTTCCGTGAGTAAACGCCGAGCCAACATTAGTGAAAGTCACATGGTCCATCGTGAAGTTACCCACGTTGGAGTTGGTGCTTGGCGAAGCCCCGTGGCGTGAACCAGCGGAGATAGCTGCGTCGGATGTGTTCTTGAAATCAACGTACGAGAAGACGTGACGGTCATCAGTGCCTGTTGAACAGGCTGCTGTGAATGCCATTCCCTTCCAGTCAGCACCATCAGCACCCTCGAAGAGGATGTGGTCAGTGCTGTTACCGTTGAGAGTCATTTGGTCGCATGAGCCATCAAACGAGATACCCTTGCCAGCAGCAACCGAAACGGTGACGCCCGGTTGGATGGTCAAATCAGCCGAAATGGTGAGGTAGTCACCGCTTGGGTTGATTCGGATTGGGCTGTCTGTTGCATCCCATGTGGTATCTTGAGTGATGTCGGAGGTGACGTCAGTACCCTTGCCTTCGAAAGGCATGGTTCGGTAGTACACTCCACAGTCATAGTTGCTGTTTTGGTAGCAGTAGTATGTACCGTAGTACGACCAGTATGGAGCAATTGTTCCCGCTCGGGCAAAGCTGCTCGAGGAGTAGGGCAATTGCGGCATGTTGCCGTACCATGTGGTCATGCTGCGAACCAAGGCGGTGGATCCAGAACTCACAAAGTGCATGTTTCCGTGTCGTCCGAGGTTGATACGGTCATTGCTGTCTGTGTAGTTGTAATCTGTACCGAAGTAGGTAAAGTTGAATCCTTCCGGCATTGGGATGTTGTCAGCACACTGGTTCGCCCATGTGTTCCAGTAATAACTGGATGCACAGTAGTAGCCAGATGGGTTGCCAGACGAAGAGCCCATGATGTCAGATGCATCTGCGTTCACCAGTCCAGAAAGTCCACGGTCAAACGACTCGTAGCTGCTACCGGTCGATGTGGTCGAGATACGGTAGTTTGCTGTGTGAGGGTTTGTACCAGTGATGTACTGTGTGCTGGTTCGGTGTCGGATGGTCTGACCCATTGTTCGGGTTTGATCCATGAATCCGACAGTTGCAGCGTCGTAAGAAACGGTACAAGCATCGTCGTACTTGAATTCGATTTCGTTCGTCACGTCGTAGAAGACTGCCTGGTAAGTACAGACGTCAGTTGTTCGGTAACCCATGTCTCGCCATTCGACGATGAACATCTTGTTCGGGTCACCGACACTGAAGGATTCCGTCGATGTCGTCTTCGTGTTAATTCCCGAAGCAACAGTCGAAACGTCTTGAGCCTTCATGTAGTATTCCACAGTGTCTCCACGTTCTAGGTCTTCAATGTCTGCAGACCAATCACAGTTGGAGAGTTGACACTCAGCACGGGTGCTGCCAGACTCTTGAGTCATGACAACGGCTGTCCAAGTACCAGTAGTTCCACCATCAGGTGTTACTCGGTAGTACATGGTTGGACCAACACCAGCAGAGGTGCTCACGTTGAGTCCTGCTGGCGGGTCACCTGCGTCAGCAAGTGTTGCGGTGATCGTTCGTGTCTTGCTGTGGGAATCAGCAAGCGCAGAATGGGTGAATTCAGGTTTGAACGTATCTGGGGTTGGTGCAACATTACCAATCTTGTAGGTGACATCGCCGGTTGAGGCGATTCGGCCGTAGTATCCCATACCAAGAGCGAAACCGCTCCATCGGTAGTTCGGGAAACCACTGTAAGCGCCTGCGTAGTAATATGCAGGGGAGCAGTCGTTGTAGGAACTGTATGGGCTACGCCAGAAGTAGGTGAAACCATTGCTTGTCACACAAAGTCGGTTAGCGTTGGTTCCAGCACCGCCAGTAGCGTTACCGAATCCGAACTTACCAAACATGCCTCCGTAATCGGAGCCGAGTGTGACCTTGTAAGCGTTGGTGTATCCATAGCTTCGGCTGCTGTCAGCGGATGCTCCGCCAGACAACGATTCATCGATAGAAGTCGATGTGCCGATTCCGACCATTGCGAAGGCGTCTGCTGTGCTGTCGTAGAGGAACATGAGGTTCATCCCCGGTCCGTTAGCTGCAGAGATGGTGAGGTATCCACCATCGTCCTTGTGCAGTTGGTCGATGTTTGAGCGGGTACCGCCCATACCATTGTATCCAGAGCTTGCAGTGGTCGTGTGTTGAGCGATCCAGTTACCATAGAAGTAGTATGACGACGAGTAGAAGCAAGAGCTGCTACCTGTGCCACAGGTCGAAGTGTCGAATTCGAAGTAGAATTCGTCGTTCGAGTCGAAGTGGGTAAACTGTCGATCGATGAATTGGTTTGCACCTGGGGAGAAGTAGCTGCTTGCGTGCACGTCTGTGGTGAGCACGGTCAACTTCTTTGCATCGCCAGCATCTGTCACATCATCAACTGCGAAGTAGTACGGAGTTGGTGTGGTTTGAGAGCCTGTAAGAGCAGGATCGTATCCAACGTTAGCACCGTTAACGACGTTGAGGTCTTGGTACTTCCAGTAATACTCGACGTAGTCACCAGCCGAAATGGTTGGTGTGGTTGCCTTGAATCGGCACTCTGACGCAGTCGATCCGCATGTACCAATGCTCGTAGCGGTCACGCTGGTGTAGGAACCATTGTTCAATGCGTAGTTGAGAGTTGGTGCGTTTGCAGATGTGGTGTCAATACCGGACATGTCAGTGAGGGTCGTAAAGAATGTACGAGCGCCTTCAACAAAGGAAGTGATTCCAGAGTATGGAACGAATCCGGAGACTGGTGCATCAGAGTCTGTACCACCAGAGTAGGTGATTTGGATGTAAGAGTTCGATGAACCACTGTTCAGTGTGTAACTGTACAGATAGGTGTTAGCGGTCACTCTTTGTCCAATACCGACGGTACCAGCGTTGGTTTGAGCGGACGTAATGTATCCTGCAGCGGAACCTGATGCACAGGTTGTTGCGGAAGTACAAATGTCAGCGGTCTTCCAACCATTGCTGCCGATGGAGTACGTGTCAAAGGAAGCGCTGTTCCACAATGACGTAATCATTCGTCGGGAAGCAGCAGAGTTGTAGCTGCTACCTGTGATGACTTGGCTTGCGGAGAGGGCCCCTGAACACGTACCTGTAGGCATCGTGTGAGAGTACGACGACAAGGTTGGAGAGCCACAGTCTTCGAGGACAGTAGCAATGACTGAGGTCGAAGTGGATCCAGAGCGGTAGTTGAGGTACGACTTCCAGCTGATCGAGTCAATGGTTGCTCCGCTAGGGAGGGCATTGGAAGAAGTAAATGTGTAGCGGTGCCATGGCATGTAGCGCATCTGCGAGTAGTACTTGTATGTGTAGCGGTACGAACTTGAGTAGCAGTTGCGGTAGTAGCGGTAGCAGTATCCACCAGCGTTGCTGTTGACCTTGATGGTCGGGTCGATAGCCAGAGGGAATACACGATCTTCAGACATCAACCAATCAGCTTCCACTGCGGTCGTGATGATGACCTGTGGGCCGAAAACTTGGATGAAGAAAGTTGCCGTGTACGGTGCTTCCGAGCCTTCTTCAACAACGAGAGGGACTGGGATCTCTGCAAGGAGTTCACCAGTCTCGACGTGTCGAATGTGAAGGGCTTCCTGGGTTTGGGTCATTTCCTCGCCGAGCTTTTCATCGCCGAGGTAAAGAGCAAATCCAGATGGAATCTGCATTGTTTCTGATAGACCGAACCAAGCTGCGTTAGGCTCAAGCACAGGTCGCTCGCGGATGACGAGGTTCTGCTTGAGTTGTGTCGACTCGACCGTGTAGTCAAGGTCGAAGCCTTCTCCAACAGGGTACCTTAGGACGTTTCCACCAACAGCGACGCCTTCTTCAGAAGGTACGACGTTGTATGGTTGTGGCGCAGTGCCAGATTCGTCCAAGGTCACGACCATTGGGGCAATGCCCGTAATGATGGGGTCCACAAATTGGTTTGGTTGCACTGCAACACCATACGACATTTCAGCAGAGAAATGCGTAGTGTATGTGTTTTCAGTAACTTCCCAACCGTTTGCGGTAGCGACGACATTCAAATCAATGTCTTCCCATGCACCACTGTCGTCCATGAAGTGGACTGGCGTAGCGTGGTTTAGCTGCGCAAACTTGCCGTCTTCAGTGACGTAGGTCTTGGTCGTTTGGTCTCTCATGCCGATCAGTTCATCGGATGGTTCGTATTCGTAGTCAGCGTTCTTCACAGCTTCAGGCAAAGCAAAGAAATCATTCTCTGCTGTGTCGTTTGAATCAACAAACTCCACGTCGCTTGCGTTGTTGTCGACGAACCCAGCCATAGGCATGAGGGCCATCAAAGCGCACAACAGCAGTGCGATGCCAATGCCGCTGAAGACTGACGTTTTCTTGTTGTTCTTATTTCCCAACATGTGTCATTCACCCATACGGATTGTATGCAAAGCATCCCACGCTTTGCACCCCTTATAGCAGTTGGGGTGCGAAATATTTGAATTCAAGGATTGAGATAGATTATGAATATGAGTTACTAAGCGCTGGAAACACGAGTTCTACGGGCTTCTGGCAATCCTGGGTGGATCTGTAAAGCTCCTTCAAAACCTCACATAGTCCGAGAGATTCAGCCAGTATCAGAGGACCAGTCTATCGTTTAGTATGAATCAGTTCTTGATTAAACACTCCAAAATGGAAGGTTTTCTATTCGAAAAAATAACTTTCGTGGAATTGGAGGGGTAAAAAGCCGAGAGGGCCGTCGAAACGACCCCCTCAGCGGCTCTTCTCCTCGCAAGGAGACGATGAAGGAAATCCTTCAGTTGAGATCAGTAATCCCAATCTTTGTTCTCGTCGTCATCATCTCCGCCACGGGAAAGGATGAACGCACCAACAACAAACGCAACGAGGACAACACCAGCAATCATGCCCCAGGCAACCATTGGAATTTCTCCAGATGCTTCTGTGCCTGTGACGTTTGTACCGTCATTAACGTTGCTTGTGTCTGCGTCACGCTGGTAATCGATGCTGTTGAGTGCTGCTGCTGCTGCAGTGTTCCCCAATGCGTCGACTGGAACAGCCGTGGAGTAGTAGGTGTAGGTTCCTGCTGCAGTTGGCTTGTCGATGATGACATCTGTTGTGAGCGTTGAAGCGCAGGTCGATGGCATGTTAGCAGCGTTGAAGGTACCACGTTGGTAGCAGACATTCCACGATACGACATCGTATGTTTCACCAGTTGCGTCCCAATCAACGACCCATGTTTCTCCAGACTCGGAGACTGCGAAGTTCATTGCCGAAACACCGCCGTCAACAGCCTTGTCCGCAGTGACGTTGCCAACACCCTTAGGAGTCGAACAACCAACTGAGTTGCAGATTTCCACAAGGACGTTGTAGTATGCTCCGTGAACAGTGTTTGAACCAGAATAGGAGAAGGTCGAGATACCTACGCCGAGCCCAGTTGTAAATGCATCAGTACATCCAGCATCGCCTTCACAAATCGTGATGTCAATGCTGTCAGATTCGAGCATGGTGCCGTCAACGCCCCAGTTCAGGACAATAGCTCCACCCTTCGCAGCCGCAGCACTGAATCCAGTGATGCTAGCGTCCGGGACGTCAGCTTGAGCGAGCGAGCCACCCATCAATACGAGTGCACCAGCAGAGAGCACAGGGCTGTCTGCAGGAAGTGCGTACTCGAAGACTTCTGTGGTTGCATCGACATCGCTTGACTCAGAGGCAATCAAAGTCCACAATCCAGCATCGGTCACGTACCATAGAGAGGTTGCTCCAAGATCCTTTGCCACGGTGACATCCATTGATTGCTCTAGGACATCTGATGCGGAGAAGGTGGTGCCTGGTGCGTAATCAACTGCTCCAACGGCGCTGTAAGTTCCAGAGTATCCGGGAAGTTCCTTGTTCTCAAAGTTTGAGAGGTCTGCATCGGTAGCGGAAACAGAAAATGCGGACGGTGCGTAGTACTTGATTGCGTAAGAAACGGTGATTCCAGAATCAGTGGTAGCAGAGCCACCGCCGTTGTTCCAAATAGTCAACATGAGTTCTTCGCTTGTTGAGCCACCGTTTGCGTCGTAGACAGTGAATGACACCGGGAAAGCAGTCACATACGAGTCCAGAATTGGGACTGTGCAAGTTTGAGCAATGTTAGATCGTTCGCAACCTGGTAGTTCCACACCTGCATTGGACCAGGAATACTCAAGGCCTGCTGCAGACGGGTCATCAACATCGAAGACAGTTGCAGACATTTGCAACGGCTCTTCTTGTCCGGTGAACAAGTCACCCTCATTCATGAGGTCAAGTGACAAGATCATTGGAGCGTTGTTTCGCACATCAACGGTCATGCTTCGGTCGTTGTTTGAAGGTCGAGCATCGTTGATTTTTCCTTCCATAACGAGGTTGGCTGCGAAGGTGTGTTCCCCAGCATCGAGGGTGACCATCATGCAAGCATATCCCGTCAACTCAGCAGGTTGGTCATCATTTCCATCACCATCAGAGTCGTATAGAGAAGTGCCGAGTTCCTTGTAGATGTAAGCTGGTTCGATGCCAGTCTCACATGCATTAGCAACAACGGTTGTGACGCCTCCCTCTTCGTCTGTGACGGTGAGGGTTACGTTCCATTCATAGTTCACGCTTGGGTCACTGCCCCGATGTTCAACTTCAACATGGAAGTAAGATACGCCAACGTTGAGGTCTGCAGGAGCATCGTCGCTCACCATGCTGGTAGGATTACCAGTGCCGTCTGCGTTGTAGCCCTGAGCCACGGTCATTCGCGCTAGGCGGATGTCGTGATAGGTTGATTCGCTGCCAAGGATCTCATCTTCATCTGTGCTTGGGTAAGCGTCCTGAGTGAATGTTTCTTCACAGATGTTGTTGTAGGTTTCATTGTTTGTTGGATCGGTCTCCACACAAGAATCCCACTGGCTGTACTGCACATATTCGTAGAGTTCTGCTGAGAGGCTGTAGGATGCTTCCTCAGCGGATGCATCAAAGGTGAGTTCTCCGGAGTAAGTGTATTCTGTCAGGTACGACAGCACTGTCCGGGTATCAGAGGTAGTTGTAGGTGGGTCTGTTGAAACGTTGGTGTACACTTCGACCAATGTCGATGTACCCACGGTCAGATCGTAGAATTGACCAGCATCCAAGATGTTCGTACCATCATCGCCTTGGACAGCGGTGAGATCACCCTTAGGCGTCAAACGGATCACAACATCGCGAGGATCAAAAGTATCTGAACCGTTGGCAATTACTGTGAGCGTCCAGTCTTTGACACCAGGACCGGATTCTGCGGCCTTGCCGCTGTCCCACGAGAGGTCGACTTGGACATCATACCAGTTTTCGACCTTAACTTCGATGGTCTGAGCGTCGTTTCCAACATCCGCATCAGATGGCGTTTCGGCGACAACTTCAACGATGTAATTACCGACGATTGGAGTCCATTCGATAGGGCTACCAGCGTACATGAGGGTGTACTTTCCGCCTCCAAGAACATCGCCTTGAGCAAGAGAAGTGAAATCACAGAGGTTGGCGTTTCCACAGATGACATCTGTGTTTTGCCACTGCAGGTCATTACCAGCAGAGTCCTTGGCCAACATGCCGACAGTACCGGCTCCACCGTCAAGGTAGACGCTGACGGTGTAGGACATCTCGCTGATGTCTACATCGCCGCTGTTCTGGATGTAGGCTTCGAAATTCGTGGTCTCACCAGCATTTAGGGCATTTCTACATCCTGCATTTGTACAGGTTGTTTCTTTCGGGCTTGTGATGGCGATGACTTCAGCATCTGCGCCGGAGCGAGCACTGGTTTCTTCGACATCAATGGTTTCTTGCAACTCGGTGATGTCGATGTTTGCCATAAGGCTAAGCAACAACATTGCAACGAGTATCATAGGGGTTTTTTTGTTCATATCTATACCTCCGATGGTTCGGTATTCCTTAGCACATCATGCGTCGTATTTATACTATAGGCGCAATGTTTTGTAAGCCAATTGACAGAAGTGTCTGTTTTGTGGCGCCCACTATTGACCTAGAGTCGAGCAACATAGACTCGCAGCACCCCATTCCAAATCACGAAAGATGGCCACCATCCATCACGAATGCAATTTTATTCTCCCTCGCCGTTAAATTGTACAAACCGTTGGACTCTGTTCATGCTTCGCGGAGTGCTGCAGAAGGCGGGACGAGTGAAGCCTTACGAATTGGGTAGGCCGTCGAAACCATAACGAGAATGAGACCGCCCAACACCACGGTCAATATCGATCCGTACGGGAGGCTGAAGCTGGCCCCCTGATCTTTCCAGAAGGTCTCATACAGGGCACGGTGGAAGCCCACAGCAATCGCAGCACCATTTAGCATTCCAAGCACAGCGACCCAAACAACTTCAATCATGAATGTGGCCATAACCATACCTCGTCTGTATCCCAAGGCCCTCAGGATGCCGATGGTTTTGGTCCGTTCAGATACAGAACGAACGGTGACAACCCCGATGCCTGCAATACCTACAATTAATCCAAGTGAAAGGTAGGCTTCGAAGATAGCCAACAGGGCCAACACAAGCGATTGAATGACCATAACATCATCTGCAATGATAGACACTTGGACACCGTCATCATTCAGCACAGGCTCAAGTTCTTCGGAGAGTTCAGCAGTCGCTAAACGAACATTTCGGGTTTTACCCATGGGAGATACCATATCATCAGCAGTTCGAAACTCTTCACTTGGTTGGGCATTATCTCCAACGCTGACATACATTCTCGTGAGCCTCGCATCGAACTGTTCAATGGCAAT
>VMHT01210536.1_pt1 | contig 31162 bp, 38 predicted proteins | sample 4693611 | NCBI WGS metagenome assembly VMHT01 (sample SAMN12280063, study PRJNA550983) | marine metagenome | isolation source: seawater sampled from same location over 5 years 0.02-0.2 micron viral filtrate | place: USA: collected off the coast of southern California halfway between the port... ... | reverse complement strand
CGTTGGGCGTACTCACTCCAATAAGGTTGTTCGAAGTCAGGCATATTTTAAAATGGAATTTCATCGTCCATATCAGGATTTACCGCATCAGACTTTGCCGCCTGTTCCTGACCTTCTATTTCTAGGTCAAACGATGGTGGAGTAGGTGCGGGTTTGTTAGCGGGTTGCTTGTCTTCTGGAATACCAAATGGGTCTACTTCATCACCACCATTATCCACCGCATCAAAATCGTCTGATTGATCGGCATACTTAGCCTCTATGACTTGCACGGCGCTGAGTAGTAGCTTTATACCCCATTGTTCTTGCTTTGGGTTAAAGGTGGGCAACATAGATACTTTTAGGTTTCCTGTTGAGCCACTCCATATAGATAGGTCTGCAAGTGGTTGCTTTGCTGCATCTATGACTTTTACAGGCTGTGATTGTGTGCCTTTTTTCGTAATACAGCTTTTTCTTGTTGTGAATTGCACAGTACCATCGTCTAGTTTCTTCATGGCGTGAATAGTGCCAAACTTACCTAGTTTACTGTTGATTTTCTTACACTCGTTAAAGTGTGCAATAGCTTGCTTCCACAAGTCTTGGCCCTCTTCATGCGATACTATGAAGGATATTGACCATTCCGCACCTGGAGTGCTTGTTGTGACCTTTTCTGATTTATTTTCGGTGCTATTGAAAACATAGCCACTATCCAATCTAGGCCATTGAAAGATTACATTGCGTATTAATACGTCCTTAAATTCTGACATTATTTTTCTCCATTATATTTGATTTTCCATCCATTCTTGGGGATGGAGCATTGTGTAAGAGGGCCAACCAGTGCTGTAATCGCCTGTTGCTTTGGCCTCTTTTATTTGTTCCAACACATCATCAAGACGTTCTGAGTAAATACGCATTAGCTCTTGGGATATGAGGAATAAATTTACGCTATGTGGGGCTTTCTTTTCCACCACAGCGAAAGCAAAATAGATACATAGAATACCTTCTTGCTCACATACTCTTTTGTAAAATGCAGCCTGATAGCCGTAACCAAGGTCTACGAACTGTCGAAAGAAGTTCTTTTCTGTTGGGATTTTGCCAAAGGTTTTCACGTCCAGTATGATACCTTTGTCTGTGGTGTATAGATCTGGACGTGCCTTTAATAATAAGCCTGTCTTTTCATCTATCGTATAGACACTGGCTTCTCTTACGGTAGTTTTATTTCTGGCGATTTTGCGTATGTCTTTGTGCTTCCACAACGCTTTGGTCATTTGCAGTGCTTTGGCGTATTCACCCTCCGGCAACAGCACAACACCGTCTTCTTTGGCTTGCTGATAATCTTCAGCCCACGCTTTCCCTGCCCTTGTTTTGTGCTTGCCTATGACCGCTTGTTTTCGGTTTTTGCCCTCGAACATGGCATGCACACCAGAGCCAATATCAACAACACTTGGGCTTAAATCCTCGCTAGGTTGGCTTGCATGATATGGCGTAGTGGTTAGCCATTTTTTAACAAAGCTAGAGGATATTCCTTCGCTATCGTGATATTCATTGTTGGTGAGGTTGTGGAATATACCTGTCTTTTGCATTATTCATCCTCATCGTCAGGATAAATTTTGCCGTGACCGTCACATATATCACAGATTATTTCTTTGCTATGTCCATCACCACTTGGGAAAATGTCGAGATATTCAGTTGAGGGGTGGCGTGTGACCACACCTAGTCCGTTACATTCATGACAATGGACAGTATTCACAGTGGCTTTTCTAACTGGCTTTACTTTAATTGGTGTGATTGCCAAAAGCTCTCGTGCTATTGAACAGAAAGCATCCACAGTCATACTTACGAGATCCAGGTTTTCATCCCAATCACCACCAACAGCCTTGGCAAACGCATTTATTCTTATGACTGCTATGCTTGGTTGTCGGTCAAAACGATATATTACGCAGGGGAATTTACCCACTCTATCCGCTGCACGTTGGGCTTGTTCCATCCATGCCTGTTTGAAACCACCAGATACGCGCCGCTTACATTCTATAACAAATGGGAAGTTTTCAACTTCACAAATAAGATCGCCATGATCAGCTTCACGATATTGATTGAGCTCACGTTTGAAGACCAAACCAAGATTGTCAAATAATGCGTTTTTAATTTCTGATTCGTACCCAACACCCTTTGCTCTACTATTCACCATCGTACACCACCTCACCTCCTCGGGCGGCTTGATAGTAACGTCTGATTGCGTTCTCTAAATCTACTTTTACCGTGAGCCAAGCTTCTACTGGCACGTCACCTTTTGTAACCTTTTGGATTTCCAAAGCAGTCACAACACTTGGTATAACGTCACCAGAGATATAACGAGATAATGTGGGTTGGGATACGCCAATTCTCTTGGCGAGTGAGGCTTGAGATACCTCTTTTGCTATCATATACTCAAATAACTGCACGATTTCTGCCTAAATTTTGTCGATTTATTTTATGCATAATTCTTAAATATGCATAATGTCAACTATAATATAGGTAAAATATTCATATTCTGTAATTGCTTTTGTGCTAACATGTTGTTTTTAAATTATTTTATTTAATCATGATATGTTGTATTATAATCATTGTTATTATTTTGTATTTTTTTAATTGACACATTAATTCATATATGAATAAAATACTTCAGTGACTATCGAATGGAAAATGAATATGGATTATTTCAATAAGACTTATAGAAGCAAAAAGAGGTGCAGTTTTACTGGTGGGTATTTGTCAAAAAAAATTGGCAAACATCACAGGGCATTAACAAGATTTATTTTTCAGTCGGATATTAAGAAAACACAAAGTAGTGTTGTTAATGAAATTTCGGGTATATCTTGGGCTAATCAGTTCAAGTTTATGTACACAAAAAAAGGCCCACCAATGAAATGTTTTTTTGACAGAGTTCGTGATGCTCGTCTTGGCCTCAAAATAGGTGCAGACCAGTATTACGGTTTAAAAACAGATGAATTTCGGTGGGCTATTATTTACCCACCGCCATAGAATATAGAAAGTGGGGGACATTGTGTTTACTAGAATATACGATGTTAGAACTAAGTTAAAAGTTAAACAGGACGAGCTAGCAAAATTGTCCGGCGTGAGTCAAAGCCAAATAAGCAAATATGAGAAAGGTGAAGTAACAAACCCAAGTTTTGATAAATTAGTAAGATTAGCAGAAGCACTTGGGGTTACAGTAGACGATCTTAAAACTAAAACCGATGATCAAGAATTTTCACCAGTACGACAGACCACATCAGCCGTGTTCGTTCCTTTGTACCAAGGGAAAACAAAAGTGAGAGAATTGAACGATGCCTATGCAGCCCGATTGGGTTTTAATAGGTTAGCTCACCAACAAATTAGAAAACCAAGTTTCTTGGAATATTCTGATACTGCTTACGCCATGACCATTTATGGTGATCATATGCAGCCGCGCTATCGTGAAGGTGATATAATCTATGCAGACCCACAATTAACGCCACAAGATGAGGACGATGTAGTAATATCGTTCAAAGTGGATGGATCGTTTGTTGGTGTGGTGAGAGAATTGGTAAATATGAACGCAAACAATATTACGTTTAAAGACCTACAAACAGGAGAAACTAAGATGTTTTCTCTTAATGATCTATACGCTGTTCATGTGGTTGTTGGATCACAAAAATATAGACCAAATCAATAAAATAAAATTGTAAAACTGGCCTGGAAATGGTAATGTTTTCTGAGGCCAGTTTTACACAAACTAGCCTCACGAAAACCTCAGTGTAATGTTATTATGTACTCGTCTTTATAGACATCTTCAGGGCGTATCTGGCGGTAATGTTTGTCAGTCACATCACTGCCAACCTTATGCCCAACAAGCACCTGTACATGGTCCTTGCTTTTGTTCTCATCAAGAAGCTTGTTGATGTAAAACCTACGCAATCCATGAAAACCAAACTTTTGCACCTTTGCCTTAACACAGGCTTTGTGTAGGACCGATTTTAATACATCACTTGCTGCGAATAAATTACCCTTGGCATTGGTAAACAGCCATTGACTATCGCTAACTGATTTTAGCTGTGCCAAATCATCTTTGAGGTCTTTGCTTATTCTAACTATGCGATTGCTTCCGGCGGTCTTAGTATCGCCTAGCTCACCCCTGTCATTGCTTAGTCTAATGTGGATCTTATCACCGTCGATAGCATCCCACCGTAGAGCAAGGATCTCGCTGATCCTCATTCCGTTTGCAGCGGCAAGCTTGATCATAACTTTCTTCCAATGCACCCCTGTCACATTCAGTATTGCAAGAACTTCCTCTTCAGTTGGTGTGTAACGCTCTTGTGACTCCCGCGTTTCTAAAGGATCAAGGTCAACACAAGGATTGTGTTGCACCAAGCTTTCTTGCCGGAAAAACTTAAATATCCTACGCAAAGTCCCGACGATTGTGTTTGCATACTGTGGAGACATTCGCTTCTCTAGTTCTTTTTGAAATTTCATTACGTTTTGTGTGGTAATGTCCTCAATATCCATATTGCCGAAATGCGGTAGGATATGTTTGTTAATATGCACCAAAAGAGTTGTGCGCCTGTTAGGTCTTAGTCTACGCCCATATTTAGAGTCACTCTTAAAGTTCTCAACTCTTTCGTCTATCTCAGCTTTGTAGAGCGTAATTCGATCCACCAGAAGAGAAGATTGCTCCTTATCTAACGTGCCATTGTATTTTAGCTTTATGTCTTGTTTCTGCGCCCAAGCTATCGGCTCTCTGCCCTTTGGAACTTGTCGCATTTTCTCAGTGTTGGTTTTCTTATCCATATATCGGATTACATAGGTTTGCTCACCCCTGCGTTCTCGTAGATGTAATTTAAGGTGTTTACCTTCCCATAGTGCCATATTTTCTCCATTCATTATCTTATCAGGTAAAGACTGTTTTACCCTTTTATCTTGTTATTCTATTCATGTATGAATGGTTATGTCCATAAAAAAAGAGGCGTACCCCACACGAGATACGCCTAACTTATTGATAACAATGTAATTTAAATTATATTCACGCAATATTCACGTTATAGGTAATATTCTTTTGCCAAGGTAAATGTCGTGAGTTCGAATCTCATCGCCCGCTCCATAAATTACCCAATAAAAACAATCACTTACAACAAGTTATTTCTGAATATTTTTACGGTAAGATTAGAATACTCGTGACCAAAACGGCTTGGTCACTGGATTGCACTTACTTTTCGTGACCATTACTTCAGCCACTCATAGATTCTAAATGTTTGATCTGTACGCTCATCTAAGTGATTATACCCGCCATTTACTTTCTTGGTGACACGTTTGCATGTGTCTTTGCTCACACCCTCATCACAGATCTTCCAAAGCCCTCGCCGCTTGTTGAAGTACCATAAGGCAGACTCCATAGGATAGTGTGACGAGATCAGTTGTGGCTCATCCATCACGTCCGGCAAGCGCATATCTGACGCAAACTTACGCACGTTTGCTCTGCCAGTAATTTGTAAAAATCCACGCCCTCGAAAAATCCAACCATCATCTGTATTTACATTGCCAAGTTTAGATTTCTCACTACGGTTTTTGTCCATGTATACATAGTTTGCTAATGATCTTGGGTTTTTTGAATATGGCTTGGCATCAGCCCTAGTTTTAAAATATCTGCCAAATACTTTCATCAAAGCATCAACTGAATAGTTTAAGTTTTCCTCAACAGCTTGAAAGTTCATACTCTCAATACAAACCTGTCCTAGAAAATGTGCAGCCCTTTCTGGTGACATTTCATAATAATTCATAATTCCTTTTGCTGAATTAGGCCCGAATTGACCATCTGGCGTACACCCACAACGTTGCTGTAGGTTTCTAAATCCTTCACTCATTATCTTTCTCCACTGGCTTACGGCCCCATTGCCGCGTGTAACCAAATTCTTCATAGCTCTCAGCCCACCGATTTTCCGTAAATGTCGCAAACCGGATGAGCATTTCGTTCTCTGTGTAAAGTTGGTCAATCCACTCAGAATTATCTTTAACCTGGGTTTCTAGATGTTCGATCCGGTGAGCCTGTTTACTGACCCACCAGACGCCGCCCACCAATTGCACCAACATGGCAAGCACAAGGCCAAGAGGAAGCTTTAAATCGCTCACCTTTTGCTCTCCAAATATAGTCTTAATAAATTAACTAGGGTGTTCAGCGATACCGCGCTAAACAACATTATCCACTGCCACATTTCCATTATTTTTTCCCGAAAAATTTAGTTGCTGAACGTACCGCAAAACTCGCGCTTACAATGACACCCAAGGTGTATTGATAGTAGCTTGGCATTTGTTCCAAAGCTGTAAATCCTTCAGCTACAACACCTCGCCCCCACTCACCGCAAAACGCCAAAATAAGTGGGATAGAGAACAAAATTGTTAGCCACTCGTCTTTCCAAGAAGACTGAGTACCTTGCGCCATAATCTTTTCCCAATCGGCAATTGAGGTTTCTTTTGAGACAAGGATTTTTGCTTTGGCTTCGGCTTCCGTGAGCTTAAGCTTTGCGTTTGCTTGTTGAGCTTGCGTTTTGGCATTTAGCCACCCTCCCGCTAATTCAGTAATCGGCCCTATCAGTGCTTGGAGCATGTGCGCTCACCCCTCTGTCTGTTTTAGCTTCCTTACCCAACCACACCGCGAAACAAGCTGAGAAACAGCCAAATATCACGCTGCAAAATCCTGATTGATTTAGCGTTGGATCTTCTAAACTGATCATCCAGTTTGTGACTTGGAAGCACATGATTGTAATGGCTAACATCATCAACCTGGGTAGTATTTTAAGCTCATCTATGACGCTTGCTGTAAGCTTTACCATTGGATTTCCTTGCTATATTTAACGCAATCTTGCGCTCACGAGTGATAACCACCACTCGCCCTTTGCTGTCATAAACAACAAATTTTTTCTTAATTTCTCTGAGTTTCAAAGCTCTAGTTTAATACATACAACTTTTGATTTATCGCTTGTCACAAGAACGCTTGCGTCCTCTTTGGCTATCTCGCAAACCTCTTGCTTGGTGTAGCTTCCAATGTGGTAGTGTTCGAACCCAGACGTTGATAACTGAACCCACAACAAAACCCACATTTACCAACGCCCCTGATAAAGTCCAACACCGTAAATCATTCCACCCAAAGTAGCACCGCCAATTATCAAACAACCAATCGTAGCGCCAAACGTAATTAATTTTTCTAATGCTTCCTGTTTTTTATAAAGCTGTTCTTTGCGTTGCTTGCGTATTTGACCTTCGATCTTTTTTAATTCTTTAACGTAACTTGGCCCCCAATGTGCGCTCAAAAAAGAGTATAATTCTTCCCTCATATGATCCGCTTTAGTTTTGGCCTCGAAAACTGCCAGTGCTTCAGCCTCCACAGATCCACTCATTTTCTTCCACCAAGGGATATTATTCTGTTTATGCTTTTGTTCTAAATGATTGAGGTCCGACATTGCGGAAGCCCATTGGGAAAGTTGACCGACGCAATCTTGCATTTCCCTTCCCGCATTCACCGCTTTTTTTAAATAACCTACAGCAGAAGACGCGGCACTAATTGCCGCTGTCACGGTAATTGGGTCCATTTACATTCTGGTGATAATGGTAATCAGCATCAATATCATAGCACCCGCTGACCCGATTAATATATTCTCTAGTTTCTTAATTCTTAGTATGGTCTCTTTCCAACGTTCTTCTAGTTGCGTCTCCACTTTGACCATCCTTTTATCTAATGAAGCTAATGTTGGCTTGCTCATGGTTCACCTATGTCTTTACTAATAACTCAGTTGCTGAAATAGCAGTCCCTGCCAGTACACTTGGCGTTGCAGCCGTTGTGCCTATCGTTCCATCTGTCTGTACGAAATATTGTTGTCCTGGTGTGAGGCCAGATTGCTCATCATTTACTGCACCAATAATATCTACAGTTGCACCTTTGGTGTCAGCTACAGCGCCACCTTTAGACATACCAATGTAGTTTTCTGAGGTGAGGTTTGTTGAACCAACCGAAAAAACAACCCCTGTTCCATTACCAGAATTTCCGCTGTCCCTGTAAGCAATAACTACTTTGTTAGCGTTGCTGTCAAATGTAGCTGAGTTATAAACACTGTTCGCTTGTTCATAAACAATGGGCGTATCAAAGGATATAGACGTACCACTTACAGTGCCAGCGACAGCAGTGCCGAATTCAGCAGTATTTCTGTCCCTATAAGCTATTATAACTTTGTTAGCGTTGCTATCAAATGTACCACTGATGAAGTCGGCTTCATAGCCTTGATTAAACTCAACTTTTGTACCAAAGCTAATACTTGTTCCAGATACAGTCCCGACTATTGCAGTGCCGGGCGCACCTGTGGTTGCCCCGTCACGATATGCTATAACAATTTTGTTAGAACTAGAGTCAAACACAGTAGCACATTCTTGAACTCCTGCCCCACTCTCAAAGACAACTGCACTGCCAAAACTAATAGATGCACCAGATACTGTGCCTACAATTGCTGTTCCCCTGCTTGAATTTGCGTTATCCTGATAAGAAATAACAATTTTATTTGAATTGCTATCAAAGGCCGCAGATATTTCTTCGGTTTGAGCACTCTCAAATACAGTTTCTGAACCAAACGAAATTGACGTACCTGAGACAGTTCCTACAACCGCAGTACCATATAAAGAATTTGGGTAATCCATATAAGCAATGACTACTTTATTTGAATTTGTGTCAAATGTTGATGCTATATGAGCAGAAGATCCACCACTGTTAAATACAGTAGATGATCCAAATGAGATAGACGTTCCGCTTACTGTGCCGACTATTCCAGTACCTCTGCTTGAATTACCACCGTCTCTGTAAGCTATTACAGCCTTATTATTACTGCTATCAAAAGTAACTGCAATATAGTCAATATTTGCACTACCAAACACAACAGGCGTACCAAAGCTAATAGAGCTTCCAGATACAGTACCTACTACAGCAGTTCCATAATTAGAATTATCTTGATCTTGATAAGCTGCCACAACTTTATTATTGCTACTATCAAACGTTACTGCACCTCCACCATTCTGCCCACCAAAAACTACAGGAGTCCCTGCGCTTGTATCCGATCCACTAACTACACTCACTGTCCCATCAGCATTAACCACTACTGACTTACCGCTTGGCAGTGTGCCACTAGCTACCGCTTTAAACTCACCACCTTCTTCAGCCCCTATACGTTTTAACATAGTTACCCCTTCACGATAAGTTTAGTTGCCGATACAGCCGTCCCTGCAAAGACGCTAGGACTAGCAGCCGTTGTACCTAGTGTTCCATCAGTCTGAACGTAGTAGCTTTGTCCTGATGTTAAACTGCTCCCTGCTGTGGAGTACTGATAAATGTAATCAGTATCTTGACCAGCCAGATACATTTTTGATCCATCTGCATTAAAAGATATGCCGTATGTACCGCTATCTTGTGAAGATACATCAAGTTTTATGTTGCTATAAGACGCTGTGCTTATGTCAAAACCAGTTGTTAAATCGTATTGATATACTTCTTCAGTAGGTTCATTATCAACAACAAATAATTTAGTTCCATCGTTATTAAATTCTAAACCTTGTGCGGTGGTGTTTTGTGATGCCACACTAAAACTAACACTATCGTAGGATGCAGTGCTTAGATTAAACCCAGTAGATAAGCTATATTGAAATACAGTGTTGTTTGCTGTGCCAATGATATACATTTTAGTACCGTCATTGTTAAACTGAATACCTTGCACATTTGATTCTTGTGAGGATGGATCAAAGCTAACGCTGTCATAAGAGGCCGTACTTAAATCAAAACCACTTGATAGGCTATATTGAAATACACCATTAGTATTAGAGCTACCAATAAACATTTTAGTACCATCATTATTAAACTCTATAGCAGATGGAAATACACTTTGAGATGATACATTTAACGTAACGCTGTCATAAGAAGCAGTGCTTACGTTAAAAGGTGTTGATAGGCTATACTGATAAACCGAATCGTTATCCGTTCCAACTAAATACATTTTAGTGCCATTAGTATTAAATGCGATACCTGACATTCTTCCATCTTGAGAAGAAGAATTAAAACGTACACTGTCATAAGATGCGCTAGACAATACGTAATTAATAACAGGTATATCGGCTATTGCACCTTGCGTGTCTATGATAGCCCCTGCACCAGAAGCTGCACCAGAACGAGATATGCCTATGTAGTTCTCTGAGGTGATGTTGGTATTGCTGTAACCTGCTTGAAACACAACTGCTTTGCTGCTAGCCCCACCATGAGATATAACAATTTTTTGTGCATTGGAGTCATAAGCAACAAAGCTAAGAGTGGTTGCAGAATTTTCATACACCACAGGAGTACCAAAACTTATAGACGTACCGCTAACTGTGCCGACAGCAAGAGTACCATAAGTAGAGTTTGTTTCATCTCTATAAGATATAATAATTTTTTGTGCATTTGGATCATAACCTATTGAGGTATAGTTAGTTTCGGCACTTTCAAACACAGCAGAAGAACCAAAGCTTATGGATGTTCCACTTACAGTTCCAACAATTGCTGTGCCGTAATAAGAGTTACCATCAGCCCTATAAGCTATCACTACTTTTTGTGAATTAGAATCATAAGCTATTACAGAATAAGCGTAAGAATGAGCGTAAAACACCGCTTCACTACCAAAACTTATAGACGTCCCAGATACAGTGCCAACTATGGCTGTGCCGTAACTAGAATTATTACCATCACTATAAACTATCACTACTTTTTGTGCATTTGCGTCATATGCTATTGAATTGTAATACATGTAACTTGTAGCACTGTTAAAAACAACAGCAGTTCCAAAGCTTATACTTGTGCCACTCACGGTTCCAACTACAGCAGTTCCATAATTAGAATTACCTTCATTTCTATAAGATATAACTACTTTTTGTGCATTAGAGTCATAGGCAATAGAATTTTCATTAGCAATACCACTTGAAAATACCGCTTCACTGCCAAAGCTAATTGATGTACCAGAAACAGTTCCAACAATTGCTGTTCCATTGTCTGAATTACCGTCATCTCTGTAAACAATAACTACTTTCTGTGCATTAGAATCATAGGCGATAGACACAAAGTTAGAGTTGGCACTATTAAAAACAACAGGACTCCCAAAACTAATTGAAGTGCCGCTTACTGTCCCAACAATCGCTGTGCCGTAGCCAGAATTACCACCATCCCTGTAGGCAATAACTACTTTCTGTGCATTAGAATCGTAAGTAATTGAGTTATAATTAACAGTGCCGCTTTCAAACACCACAGGAGTACCAAGAGCCTGAGTAGCACTTGACCCACTAACAACACTCACAGTACCATCTGCATTTACAACAACAGATTTACCATCCGTCAACGTACCACTAGCTACAGCGTGTTCCTGTCTTGGTAAATTCTGATCGTTGCCTATGACACGCAGCATTATTATTACTCCCCACCATCTTCCGCATCTGGGTCTACCCAATCCGGGTTAGCTGTCCAGGTTGTACCATCGAAAAAATACTTGTTGCCTGTCCAATCGTCGGGTGCATTGGTTACATTGTCAGTCACTGTTACCGTTGTGCTATTTAAATCAGCAATAATAAATTGAGCCGGATCACCGACAGTAATATCGCTTGCTGTTGCTGTTATTGTTACGTCATCAGCAAGTAAGTATTTGCTGAGATTGCTTGATGTTTCTACGATAGTTTTCATTATCTAACCTTTCACTATGAGTTCTGTTGCTGAGATAGCGGTCCCTGCGGTTACAGAAGGATCAGCCGCTGTTGTTCCTATTGTTCCATCTGTTTGCACAAAATATGTTTGCCCTGCGGTTAAACCGCTTTGGTTTCTGTCTATTGTATTAGCTGTGTTTATTGAGGCACTTTGAGTGGTTGCAAACGCACCATCTGAAAAACCTATGAAGTTCTCTGAGGTGACGTTAGTTGAACCAATAGTAACTACACTAGAAGTACCGTAATCTGAGTTTCCTTCATCTCTATAGTTTACTATAATTTTATTACTGTTACTATCAAACGCTGCTGATATATGGTCAATTGCCGTATCTGCAATAATAAAAGGTGTTTCAAACGAAACACTTGTGCCGCTTATAGTTGCAACAATTCCTGTGAGCTTGTTACTATTTCCTTTGTCCATGTATGAAACAACAAACTTATTTGTGTTTGTATCATAAATAATTGTTATATCTTCAGAATCTGCTTGCTCAAAGACTACAATGCTTCCAAAGGTTATTGAGCCTCCAGAAACTGTACCGACTATTGCTTTACCATAACCAGAGTCATCTTCGTCTGAATATGCAATAAGGTGTTTTTGTAATGTGCTATTGTAAGCTATTGATAAATGGGTTGAATTGACATTACTAAAGTTAGTAGCATTAGCAAATGAAATAGAAGTACCACTTACAGTACCAATCATAGCGTAGCCTTTATTGCTATCTGAACTATTTCTCCACACTACAACGGTTTTATTATTAGAAACATCATAAGAAGCTTTAATATAATTTGTATTATGTGAAGCAAATACCACCTCTGAGCCAAAACTTATACTTGTTCCGCTAAGTGTACCTACTCTTCCTGTGCCATAATTTGAATTACCTTGATCTTTATAAATAAAAACAAGTTTATCAGAGCCGCTATCATAAATTACATTATTATAAACGGTATTAGCAGAGTTTACTATATTGCCACTACCAAAAGATATTGACGTTCCAGATACAGTGCCTACCCATGCCGTTCCCTGATAATATCCAACACCACCCACATCCGACCCACCAAACACTATAACCTTGTTGTTTGTAGTGTCAAAAGCTGCGGTAAGGTGTGTTGTGTTGTTACTTTGGATAACAACAGGAGTACCAAAACTAATAGATGTCCCCGATACCGTACCAACAGCAGCAGTGGCGTACTCATTGTTGCCTACATCTCTATAAGCAACAACAATTTTATTGTTGCTAGAATCAAAAGTAGTACCAGTAAATTGTACAGCAGCAGATTCAAAAACAGAAGCAGACCCTGCGCTATCACTGCCTCCTGCAACAACACTCACAGTTCCATCTGCATTTACAACTACAGCCGTGCCATCAGTCAGCGCACCAGAAGCTACTGCCCTAACCTGACCATCTTTAGCAATATTACCAAAAGATTTCATAAGATTACTTTCTATTAAGCGTCATCAATCTCTTCATAAGAACACACAGCGGATAAATCTCCCGCTGAACTTGCTTGTATTTTGAGTATGTCACCCTCAACCAAGTACAGCCCCATGTTCTTATCTATGGGTAGTAATGTGCTATCAGCCGAAACTGTGATTGTTTTAGCGATGTAATAATCTGCACCAGAACGCGTAATCCACACCGATATATCAGCCGAATTAGTGCCGTCTATATTGGCTATTACTAATGAATTAATCTTTAATAATTTATTCGATGCAGCGGTTAATAAACTAACTGCGCTTGCAGCAACATCAGCATCTACGGCTGTATTAGCATAAATACTGCTTACTGCGACTACATTTGGATTTGCCATTGAAAAACTCCTTTATTATCCAAATACCATTGCCATAGCTATGGCTTTTCCAGTTGTTGCAGCGCCGTTTATATCTGCCGCCGTTGCAGTGACCGAAACTCCACCAACCTTAAATGCTGTGAAGTTTGGGCTAGTTAGCGCAACTGTACCCGCTTCCACGTCTTTCAGATCAGCCATAAGCTCCCTGATTGCGTTATTTATACCGGATGGAGCGCAACCCTCGTCTATGTCCACCGATTGAATGTCAGTATTGTTTGCCGCTGTAGCATCAAACTGAGTGATATTGTTTTTAGCCATTATTCAAATTCCTCTTCTAGTAATTCTGAACCGTCAAATATTCCCGCTTGCACCAGAACAGCGTTTAGCCTTTTGTTTCGTGCAGCTTTCAGTTTCGCAGTAGTGGGTCTTTCCAATAAATCAGCCATAAGTTTTGGATCTTTTATTGCTTCAGCGAGAATAGTTTTAACTCTTAACTTTGGCATCTTTTCAAAGGCGTTTTTCGCAGTACGAACCCCTGCCCCTGCTAAGACCAATGGAGCACCCGCCGCCTGACCTAGCGCACTAGAACCGCCTAAGTTTGCACCACCTATTCTTAATAAAAGATCAAAGAATATATCTTCTTTGCCCAATAAATTTTCAAACTGATCTGTGTTTGCCAATGCGCTTTCAAACTGCTTAGTTTTTGCAATCAAGCGGTCTAAATTTTTCATTTGCTGTGAATTAAACAATCCATTGACCATCAATGTCTGTCGTACAGTCTGATTACCTGTTTTTGCGCTTAGTAACTGATCAAGCCTAGTTCCAGAGATCATGCCGCTTGAAGTTGTTGCATTGTCTAATAAGGTTTCATAAACGCCATAACGCAACCCATCCAACACAGTAGGATCACCTGATTTTTTAGCAAGTCTTGATACGTCTTTAATGCCACCCGCCACATCACCAGAACGTAAAACTCTATTAATAAACTCATTTACGTTGTTTGTGCCTAAAACCTTGGCTGTAGTAGACTTTGTTCTTGCAAACTTAGTACCCTGCAAAGCTTGATCTGCTACTCTTTCCGCTAATCTTGCCGCTTGCTCAGTGCTCGTAAACGTATCTGTTAATCCTAAATCCTGTATTGTTTGAGCGTTAGATCTAATAAAGTTATCAAGTTTTTGCGGGTTTACAGACCCATCATAGTTTGTAGCGTCACTCGCAAAAGATTGTAAAAATCTTTGCTGTAACTGCATCATGTCACCAGATTGAACCCCAACTTGATCTGGAACACTTGCATTTCGTAACGCTTGCAGATTAAGTAAAGTTTGCTGATCTTGCCCACTTCTCGCAACGTCTAGCGTTCTGGTAGGATCAACAGTTATACCCCCATCACGATCAAAGCCTAGTGTTTTTCCTACAAAACCCTGAGTAAACTTTTTGTTTAGCTCTCTCGAAAACTCTCTTGCTGTTTTAGCTATATCACCAGTGACCGGATCTAAGTCTTTCAACATTGCATCAGCAACTTGGGAATACATCCTTGCGTCACCAAATTTGCTTTGCGCCCTAGCTTCTCTAGCAAGTTCTAAATAACGACTTCTAGTCCTTAACAGGTTACCAGTTGTAGTCTCTCCCTTACCAAGATTTTTCTTTTTCTGATCTTTCTTTATGTCTTTTATAACTGCCTTTAGTGGTGCGGGTAACTCCTCACCGGAAGCAAGTGACGCTTTAACTTTATCAAATGTACTCAGCGTATTATCAGCTTGTACTGTTAGATCGCGCTTTACACCGGACCAAAGTTGGTTTTCCGTTTTTCTTGCTGTAACAAGTGCGCTTTCTACTATGTCTCTAGCTTGCTTGTTTATCTGAGCACGATCAACATTAGGCATGTTTGTTGCCTGTAAATCTTGCGCCCTTTTTGTAGCGGTTTTTACACGTTCGTCCAAGGATTGTACTAGGTAATCTTGTCTAGCTTGTGCAGCTAATCTTACCAATTCAGGATCACCACTTGTTATTGCAGAACGGTAAGCATCATTAAATTCATTAATAGCTTTTTGCGTTTGCTTGGCTATATCCTCACTAATTTGACCCCCAGACCTAACAAGCTCATTCTCAATTGCTAAAAAGCCTTGGTTTCCTGTGATCTGTCCGGCTGTACCACTACCTGTCGCGGTGCGTAACTTCTTAGCCTCACTTTCTAAATCTAACCCACGATCTAATTGATCTTTCTGCACTAACCTAGCGGCCTCTCTTTCCTTACCGCTTGGCGTCAACGTGCCTAATGCTCTTGTAAGGTTAGCTGTAAGAGTTGGCAGTACAGTTGATAAAACAACAGGAGAAAACGCCCCTGCTAATTCGCCATACATTCTAGTTGTCGGATCACCTGGATTAGCTTGTTCTGCAAAACCCGCACCAAGAGAAGGTCCAAGTGCTAATCCTGTTTCAACAGCCGCTGTAGTTCCTGGGTTTGCCGCCGTAGTCTTTATTATATCGTCAACAGTTTGTGATACTATATTTGATTTTGGTGCAGCTTTGGCTGTCGCGTCTACAGCCGAAACTTTCTTTGCTGCGCCAAAAACAGGAAGTATCGTTCCGACTGTTTGACCAAAAACCTCACCGCCTTGAGCGAATGGTCTTTGATCTTTTGGTAAGTCCTCAATATTTTGATAACCCAGATCAAACAAGTTTGTCATTGCGTTTCTGATAGACTGAGAGCCGCCTACTGGATTTTCTGTGATAGGTCCAAAACCTTGTTCACCAGGAAGTAAATTTAATAACTTTGGTAACTGATTTATTGCGTCAACAGGAGCACCAAGAACATCAGCCAAACCGACATTGACCCCTCTTCCGGCCCCTTCGACTTTTTCTGAGGCTGTTGATGGTCTAACCTCAAGGTATGCTTTCTTAACAGTTTCAAAATCGGGAGTACCTTCTTTGTCTTGGTTAGCAACTAACCACTGAGCGTATTGTTCCGCTGTAGCCATTAGTCAGTCACTCCTAATATTTTGTCAGCCGCTGTCTGAGCAGCAGTTTTACTACCGCCTGTGTTCTTGCGATAAACTTCGATTGCCCTTTCCATGTTGGCTTTGTAATTAATTAACTGCCTTGCTTCTTCTTTAGCTATAAGACGCTCACTTTCAGATTTCTCTGTATCAACAGAGTCAGCGGCAAGTTGTTTAATTGCTATATCAAGTCGTGGTTTAAGAGCTTCAAATCTTGACATAAATTTTTGATTTGTATTGTTTGGTTGAGGCAAAAGCTCATCGACTTGCTCAATGGCAAATTTAGACCCTGCCCTGTTTAAAGCTTTGACCAAAGGAACTTTAACATTATTGTTTGCTTCATTTATAACAGCTACTTGTTCTGTTCTGTCTGGACTAAATGTTCCGGTAAACGCACCCATAACAGTGTTTAAAATATCGGTAACAGCACCAGGAATATCCCCTCCGGCGGCGGTTCCAACATCTAAGTCTAGTGATGTATTTGAAGTTGTATCTTCTAACTCTTTTACAACCTTATCTACTTCGGAAGTATCGACTGTAGGCGCTTTTACCTCTTCGATTTTCTGTGGAGCTTTTATTGCACCTTGCCCTGCCGCTTCAACGATTAAATCTTGCTGTGTGTTTTGATCTAATGAAAAACGCTGTCCGGCTTTGTAAGTAATGCCACCAACAGTAATATCATTGTCGGAAATTAAGTTTACTAAACTTGCGGATTTTGGATCTTTTGGTGTAATGCCATAAAGCGCTTTATTCCACTGTGTTGATCCCTCTGCAATTCCATCAGAAATCAATGAGTTACGCTTTTCTTGAAATGCACTTAAAGGTTGATCTTTAATACCAAACATGGCTTCGTTATATTCGGCGGTTCCTTCAGTAAAACCACTTGAGATAAGTGCTTGCTGTTTCTCTGCAAAAGCAGATTGCTTTTCAGGAGTAATGTTAAACAACGCTTGTAAATATTGTGGGCTACCTTCCTGTATACCCGCATCAATCAATGCTTTCTGCTTTTCAACAAAAGTAGAATCTTTATCAGGAGTGATCCCGAACATAGCTTTATTATATTCTACGGACCCAGGATTAATCCCTGCATCTGCTAACAGATTAGCTTTCTCTTTGAGATTTGATAAGGTTGGTGTTTTCACCACATCAGGGAAAACTCTTTGGCCTTGGTTTTCACCGTCCGTAAAATATAAATATCCATCAGCCGCTTTAGCTGTATTAGGCTTTGTCTTTCTGAGAGGATTAGCAAGCACATTTACCTGACCACTTGTGTCGTTAATCTGCGCTACTGTTCCCGCCGGAAAGCCTCTAGCAGCCACCTCATCAGAAGTAAGATTTCTAAACTTAGCAGTTGGCTTTCTTTTCTGCATTTCTAAATTAGCAATCAAACTGACCGCCGCTTCAGGGTTAGCGTTTATCAACTGTTGTATTCTTGGATCATCACCATATTGCTCAGACAACTGCAACAAAGCCGCTTTACGCCGCCGATCCTCTTCCATATCCTGAAAGCTGCCATATGTGCCTATCCCGGCTTGTATGGCTTGCAAAGGGTTTTGACCATCTAACAACCCGATACCAGTAGTAAGCAACCCAAGATTTGCGGGCATACCAAACTGACCAAACTTATTATTAAAGTTGTCAAATATACCCATTATATCACCCCCATCACTTCATTGCTCAATGCTGCATAATCAAGCATCAAAAAGCCTGTTGGGTGTCTATAAACATGCTCTGGATAAAGCTTCTTAGCCTCTTGAGCCATAAACCCTTCAGTTGGGTAAATTTCAAAATGATGTCTTTTAGCTGTCTTGTTCCACTTCCAACGGTAAACATTCAATCCGTTAGGGTGCTTGCCAAGCAACTCTACATCTTCTTTCAGCCTATTATCGGAGCCAGTAAGTAATCCAAGAAGTCCACCGCCTATGCCTCCCATAGATGCGGTAATACCTGGAATAGCGAGAGTATTCGCCAAACTAGCACCCGCTAGAGCACCGCCTAAACCTGATTGTAAAGCACTAGGACCGCCACCTGTCTGTGTGCTAGTTGTGCCAAACATGCCTTGACCCATACCAGACGCACCCAAGAGAGCATTGACACGGTTTTGATCAAGCACGTTCTGATTGGATACTCTAGCCCTTTCAGCATCAAGAGCCGCCTGTGCAGGGGCTTGCTGCATTGCACCAAGATCTTGAAGTGTGCCAATTCTGCTTTGTTCAGCCGCCAATATTGCGGGAAGTGCTTGAGCCGCCTGAAGCTGCATTGCAGCGGAAGATTTGGTTTGATCTAGCTGATTAGAAGCAAGTGACTGAGAAGCACCCAATTGGCGTGATAAATCCGCTTGCTGTGCTCTCAACAAGTTATTTGCAATGTCTGTATTTTGCCCAAGATTCTGACCAAATGCCGCTGATAATGCTCTTGTAGCATCAACTTGATTAGCCAAGTTTGTTTGCCCTGCACCAACAATGTTTTGTCCAAGGGTTGCTTCTCTTGAAAGATCTTGTCCTGAGACATTACCCAACGATTGTGCAGCCGCTAATCTATTAGCTCTGTCTTGCTGTAAGTTTTGCGCCAATATCGGTGCAGCCGCATTTGATATACCCGCGCCCAACGCTCCCGCAAAGGAGTCAGAACCTAACCTACCACCAAGAGCATACTGTGAGGTTGCCCTGTCAACTGCACCAGAAAGAGCGCTATCAAGTTGTTGCTGCAAAAACGGATTTGTACCACCATCCATCGCCATAGTGCCTAAAAGACCTGTCGCTAGGTTCTCACGGTTTTGCTGCGCTGTAAGAGGATCAAGACTTGTTGATTGACGAGATAGACCCTGCAACTGAGCAATCGCCGGATCTGTGCTACCAAACAAACCTTCTAGACGAGAAGCATCAGCGACTTGATTTGCAAGCCTACTTAAATTTGCATCATCAAAGGTAATCCCTGTGTCACCTTGAGCAAATCCAGTAAGTGTTTGCTCCATTTGATCAATATACGCCGGACGCTGCATAAGACCTTCAGCGTTAGAAATAGCAGACTGTTGTAAGGGCGAAAATGGAGCCATAGTAGGACCATCATATGCCCTTGGATTAAAGTCAGACGTAGCCTGGAAAGCAGCCTGAAATGGGTTAAAATCCGTGTAGGCCTGAGTTAAAGCCGCCTCAATAGGTTCTGGTAGCTTTTGAACATTTGTAACTGTTGAATTTCTACTACCCTTACTCATTCGTCAGATCCTTCTTAAAAGTTATATAGGCTTGCTCCCAATCAAGAGGCTCTAAGTATCTTGACCATGCCCTACGCCCATATGCCTCTAAATGAGAGCAACCATTACGCTTTGCATGTTCCTCAACTGCCTCTTGTGCCATTCCTAACCATTCCTTCATTCTTTTGCCGCCCACAAAATCCATTGCGAGAGCTTTTCTTCGCGGATAATCAATTATTCGTGTGGAAATAACGCCGACAAACTCACCGCTGTCCTCATCAAGCGCCACCCAAACGACATAAACGCCCTTTAAACAGGCTTCATAAACATCATTTATTCGTATTAATTCTGGTGAAAGGCGTACTGCCTTATTCAACAACGGAGCCACATGCTGCCAAACTTGAGGCAGTAACGGAGCACCAATTGGTACTATTTTCATTTTTATCCAATGACTATGTATATAAACGTTCTGTCCGTCTGAGAGTTATTAGCGTGAGTTATTGTAAAACTCTGCTTTGCCCTCGCTGATAGGAACATTGTGCCGCCGCCTTGTTCAGCCGCCGCATTTGCTGTTGTCGGGGTGAAAACAATAACGCTTTCACTACCCACTCTATAATCTGTATAAGTTGTGCTTGCTGCACTTGCGCCAAGTGTAACCTGACCCGCTGCATTTATCTTTCCATCAACCACGAGATTGACAACATTTGCTGTTTCTCTAGGTGAGCCACCGCTTGCCGGAAGCTTTACATAATTTATCTCTGTCATCGTCTGCCAAGCGTCACCGCGTCAACATCCACGCCAAGCGCATATCTCCAAGTGCCACTCGCGTTTACTCTAACCCTGTGGTAGCGCCCATGCGTTCTAACCGGACAACTATTGTCATCATTAATGCTTGATGCCGTTGTAAAGGTTGCCTTGTCTATCTGTCTGCTTCTAGAGCCAACTTGTACGTTCAGCGTAGGAGCCACATCCCTTGCCGTTACATATGGCGTTACACCTTTAATTAATGATTGCCGCATTGGTGCAGTTTCAAATTCTGACGTTTCCAAAACAGCATCTAACTGAGCACCAGTAAGCGTCTGTAGCTTTTTATCTTTACTTGCGGATAATTGGAAAAAACCACCCGCGTAAAAACTTGAATCTAAAGATGTTGTTAAAGCATCTAAACTAGAATTAAGATTATCCAACCCTTCAAGCGTCATATTTGGCGTAAGTGAATTACCTAAAAATTCATGATCAAGGTTTATTAAGGACCACTTTTGAACCGCATAATTGTAAACTAGTATTTTATTAGGCTCTCCGGTGCTTTCTCTATCAGCATAAGACCACATAACAATCTGGTTTTCAGGATCAATAGTAGAGCTAAGACGATCTGCATATTTAAAATTTATGCTATCAAAGAAAAACTTGTCTACTTTCTCTGCGCCAATAGGAATTGATTTAGAGCCATCAAAAAAGAAAAACCCATCATCAGCTAAGTAAAAGACCTGAGTTGGACCTAGTGAAGTCACAGAATTTGGATAATTACACCCATGCCCTGTCTCTACTTTTTCAAAAGTAAAGATCAAAGGTGAACCCACATACTGCATACGCGCAATAGCTTTTTCTAATAAAACAACGCCAAACTCACCGCCTACCAATCCAGTAATATGCCCTGCATCTGCTATTTCCTGAAAGTCAGCCTGTGCCGTTCCTAATGTCCAAGAGTTTGAATCATTAATCTGTGACCAACGCACCCTTGAGCGATATGTAGCTGAAGAGTATGTAACGTTTGCTGTAACAACAAAGTCCCGAACAACTGCTAAATATTTTGCAGCCGGAGCACCAGAAATCGCAGAAAACGCTGAACTTGAACCAATCGTAAACTTTTGCAAAACATCGCTATCACTGCCACTTGCGATAACGTCATTACCAAAACGAACAAACTTCCATTGCTCATCGCCAGATACAGAATAAGCACCGCTTTTCACATCAGCTAAAGCAAATGTGCCATTATTCATTTTATAAAGCTTGCCGGAGTCACCGACAAATATAAATATCGTATCGTTTGTGTCTTTAGTCGCGTAAATGCCTCTAATCCGGTTGTCAGCCGCTTGGCTAACTTCAGAAAGACCAAAGAAAGGTCTGTAACCTCTAGCAGCGGGGATAACATTTGTAGCAACTGTCGAACCCGGATTTTGAAAATCTGATTGATCAGGTAGCCACTCACCGAAAGGTATCATTGATTTAACCACCTATCTGTACCCGCTGTACGAGTGTTAAATACCGCTGTAGCCGGAACTATATCAGTCCAAGCCTCACCCATTTCTTCCGCAATCGCCACACCCTCTATACTAAGATTAACGGACGCTGCACACGCGGCTTTGTAATTTACACCAGTTGTTGTGCTTCCTGATATTGCAATGGTGTCAGACGCCGCCACCGCAAATGTTCCTAAAACATTTCCTGTAGCTGTTATAGCAATATTAGTAGTTGCCGCTATCTCTACAACTCGTGTAGACGCAACCGCCGTACCAGTAATTGCTATTGTTGCTGAAGCAGCAAAAGACTTAATTAATCCATATTCAAAAGACGTAATATTAGCTACACCACCCATGCCTGAGTGGTTTGTGCAATAATAATGTAATGTGCTTGGCGTACTCGCAGAAACAGTTATCTCAGTGTAAGCATTAGCCGTTCCTGGTGTGCCAGTTGTGGTAATTCCTGTGGTGTACTCTGAACCACTATTATGAGAACCATTGGCAGTTGTAGAAAATCGTAATGGGTGGCCTGAGTTGCTACTATCAGACTGATCAAACCTATACGTGTTCCCGACTACAAGCTCTAATGTAGGACTCGCGCCAGATAAACCCGCAATATAATATTTATTACCTGAACCATAGGAGTTAGTGCCAGACGCAACGGTTACATCATAAACAACCGTAGTTGCCGCGTTAATTGTAATTAGTGCAGTAGCAGATACCGCCGCCTTAAAGTTAGCACTACCTGTGCCAGTAACAGCAATACTTTCAGCCGCCGCAACCTCGAATAAATTAATAGTATCAAGATATTCTAACGTGCCATAAGCGTCTAAACTATCAAGCGTACCCCAAGTGTCTAGCTGATCTAGAGTGGGGCCAAGAATTTCAGCCATATTAAGCCGCCGTTATGTCTAAATCACCAGTTGCAACCCTTACAATATCTCCTGTCGCTATCGTTTTAGCGGCACTAAACGTACCATGTATTAAAAGATTTCCAGAACTTGAAGCATCAAATAACGCCCAATGGCTTACGGTTCCCCAAGAACCAGTAGCCGCACTAAACTCAATAGTTGAGTCATTACTTGTTGTGCCACTTGCTGCACTTGCAAAAGTAATTACTTTTCTTGAGTAGTTGCTTCCGCTTAACTCTGTGCCTGAGTTATCATCACCAAATGATCCAGTTGATAAACCCAAATACACCGCTGAAGGTTTTGTATAAGCTGTTGTTCCTAAAACGTGATCTAATACCTTTAGCTCAAGGTAGTCTGACATTGCACTCATTTTTACGCTCCTAAATAATCAGATTTCATTGAAAGCGAACCCGCAAAGAACGCTTTATCATTATCCTTGTTGATCTCTTCTATTGCTCTTGAGAAAAGTGTGTCGTACTGCGCGGCCCTAGCCTCATCCATTAAAAAGATATGTGCAGCGGATAATGAACCATATAAATATACGTCTGGGTGACGTGTTAAAACTGTGTTGGTAAGGTTAGCATCTGATAATGCTAATATGTCCTCACCGTAAATAATCTCTATTGTATACGCGCTATCTGGAATAGGACGCATGGCAATTTCAGCGCCAATAATTGTGTAAAGCTTTGGCCTACCACCACCAGAGGAAGCATACTTTTCATAGTAATCCTTTGGTGTTGCATAATCTAAAACTTCAACTGTGCTTGTGTTATTCTTAACAAGCCTAATACGGCGCAAATCGGTTGGCAGTGATATAAACTCATCACCGGAAGTTGTTAAGGCTGTCGCACGTTTTTCCTGTGACCGCGTTTCTAGCTCCCTACTCATTCTTGACTCAGCAAGAGATATAAATTCAGGAATACGATCAGTTAAATCGGAACGAGCCAAAAAGTTAGCAATAGCTGTCTTTAGCTCAGTGTACGTTGTAATCGCCATTAGATAAGCCTACCGCCTGTTGCCTTGAAACCCTTGTTTTCTTCAAGCCACTGCATCCAAGCTTTCGGATTGTCCTTTGGTTGCCCAAATTTTTCCACCAAATGATGATAAAGTATGGCAGGGATTTCACCGACTTTGTGCTTATGCTTTTGAGTGTTCCCAATCATATCACCGTAGCGATAATCATTGGCACTCTCTTTCGCTAAATCCTTCACCGGATCAACGTTCACAGTTGTTGTAACTCTGTGACCATCAGCGCCACTTTCAAAGACTGTGCGCTTTCCTGTGATTGGATCTAAATTAAGTAGCTTTTTCATTAAAACCTCAAATAAAAAAAGGGGCGAACTAGCCGCCCCCAAGTTATGAATGGAGAAAAAAATTAACTTCCACTTAAACCAATAACCGCCGCATGTGCCTTGGGCGCTTTGACGATTAAAGTATATTCGCTCACCAAAGCGAATTTTGTGGCGTCACCTGTAGCAGCAACGTCACTTACGCTAAACATCCGGCCTGGGAGAGAGCCTATGCAAACGTAATCAGTATCAATCAGATATACCTCTGAATTGTTAGCCTGACGGTCAATCGTTACAGCCAACTCACCAAAATCACTCAAATAAAGTGATACTGAGCCGACGATAGCAATATCGCGTGGTGCAGTATAGTTTAACTGCGCTGAAGCAACAGAACCAGACGATAGATCAGAAAAGTTCTGCTTATTCGTTGGTGACATAAGCAACATATTCGGGCTTCCACCGTCAGTGTATGCAGCCAACATCGCAGCATCTATTTGTGCCAAAGTTAAAGCTCTAGCTGTACCAGTTAAATCAGCCGCATCTGACCCATCACCAGTAGCAAATGCCATATCACTAGGCTTATCACCGTTTGTAATCCAGTTAATAAGCTTCGCGCATTTACGCGGATCTGAGCCTGAACGAGCTTCATTGGCGAACAAGGATTTCTCTATATCGCGCCGTTGCTCAATTCCTTTGAGCACCTTAACGTATGCGGTTTCCTTATCACGCCCCGCTTTATCGACAACATCCAAAGTATTGGATACTGAAGCCGCTTGGACCGCGATTTGGTGATGGTTGCCAAGTCGTGTTGTTACAGCGGGATTGACGTATGAATAATCAGCTCCTTCATTGGCGTGATTGTTCGCCGCAGCGGCTGCCAATTCTTGGACCTGCCATTCGTGAAAGATACCTTTTGTGGTTTCTTTTTGTGAGTTACTAACCAGTGGAGTTTCATCGGGATCGATTCGATAAATTACATCACTGAGATCTTCCCTTTCTCCAATAGCCGTTGAGCTAGTATATGTAGCCATAATTAATTTCCTTTAGATTAACGAGTTAAAAGATATTGAACAGCCGAATCTCGACTATTCGTTTTCTTCAGGTTTTCAAAAGCCTTACGCTTCCGATCACTTGCAGAGTCAGCTTTAGATTTTGGTTGACCACTTTTAACCATCTTAGGTGCGGCCTTAACTCTCTTCTTTGCAATGGGTTTGCCCGACTGCAAATTGTCATAAAGGTACGCTTTACGCATTAACTCAATGTAGCGACTATCAATTGTGCTTGCTAGCTCTTGATCTGACCAACCACGCTCTTTAGCGTAGCTCACCAAAGCAGCTTTTTCTTTGGCTTCCACCTCAGAATTTTTCCACTCCGGTATTATCTCAAGTAATTTAGCTTGCTCGCGTTGAAGGTTCTCTTGCTGTAAACGCAACTGTTCTGATTGAACGGCTTGCATTTTGGCTTGATTGTCGCGCTCAGTGTCGCGCTGCCTAACGTATTCAAGTGGATCACTCTCATACAGACTATCCCAATACGCCTGATCTTTTGGTTGATTAGCCGTTTGTAATTGTTGCTGCATAAGACCTAAAGCCTGTTCATACTGTGTACGAACTTGCTCAGTTTGTGCTTTTTCAGTGTCTAAAGCTTTACGCTCTTCAGACGCTTTCATAAGCCTTTTTTGAGCAGTTTGCTCAAGCTGATAGTTTTTGATCAACTCATCTTGAGTTACATCATATTCATCACCATCAACTTTAACGCGATAAGTGTCTACGAGTTCTTCGTATTCCTCATCACTCTCCTCAGTTTCTACCTCTTCTGCTTCAGCTTGGCTTTCTTCAGCGGCATCAGCTTCTACGGTTTCCTCTTCGGTTGCCTCTACTTCAGTTTCGGCACTAGGCTCTTGAACTTCCTCGCTTGCCTCTTCAGGGGCTTGGGTGTCCAAAAGTAAACTTACAGCATCATGCTGCGAAAGACTGGATTCGGATTGAGTACCAGACATATAAAAATCTCCAAATTGTTAAATTATTTTCGCAAATCTTCCATTTGCTGAGAAGCCATTTTTCCAGTTGTTACAACACTTTCAAAATGTCCCTCGAAAGCTTCAAGAGCTTTCAGCAAGTGGAAACATTGCTCACGATAAGCGGTGTCTTGAGGATCACTTCCTGACCAACCCAAAACATACGTTTTTCGTAATTCTTCAAATGCTTCTACAACTAATGGGTTTCGCAAAACATCAGCCGCTTTCGCACCCCTGTCTTGCTCACTAATAAAATCTGTCATGCTCTTGGCAAATTATCTGAAACCTGACCACCAAAGGCCAGTTTCTGTTGACGTAACTGAAGTTCAGCTTGTAGCTCTTGCCTACGCAACTCAATCTCAGCTTGCATTTTCTCACGCTCTAGCTGTAACTCAGCTTGCATTTTCTCACGCTTCAACTCTAACTCAGCTTCAGCTTTTGCTTGTTCCGGACTTGGACCTTCCTGTTGACCCATCTGAGCAACCATCTGATCAACTTGCTCACCAGAGTTAAAGAACTGATCTGTGTCCTTAAATCCCGCCATTTCTGCGATTTTCTTCAACGTATTCACATATTGGCTTGGCTTCACAACAGGGTTATTCGGCCCTAATTGTTGTAACAACTGTTCTTGCTTACCAAGGATCTGTAGCAACATAGCCATTTTCTCATCCTCACGCCCATTACCAAGGCCAACCTCAATAGATAAATCAAAATTGTTTTCCATTGCGGAAGGATCAATCGCCACAAAGTCACCACGCATACGAATAGTACGCTTCTTATCTTGGTGCTTTTGTAAAACCGTAAATACACCTTTAGCCAAATCACGGCATCCGGTTTCAGCAAACACACGAGCAATCATCTCTATCTTTAGCTGTGCGCCCTGTATAGTAGCGTTTACCGCGCTTGCAGTGGTAGACTGCAAAGTAGATGGATCAAGCCCCATAGACGCCTTAGAGAAGCCTGTGCGCTGATCCCTGACCTGATCAACATACTCTAACATATTAAAACCAGTTGAACCGATCTGTGGAACAGGTAAAGCCTGTACCATTCCTGGTGCTCTTGTACGCACAACGCCACCAGGACGTGACGATAGCAAGTCAGAAAAGTTTACCTGACCCTCAACCGCTGCAACCCTGCTATTATTAGTCAAATACAGATTATCCAACATTTGACGTAAAATAGTGGATTTTATCATCTGTAAATCCATTACCATTTCAGCAACAGATCTACCAACCATCCTATGCGGCATTAAAATTGGTGATAATAACGCAAATGGCACATGGTCAAATGGCTCATTCTCAAGGATCTCTACACCGTCACCCAAAGAAACAACACGCCGTAGCTCCGGTATATTATCGCCATCATAATCTGCGCGAATATATGCCTCAGTCACCAAGACCTCTCGCATAGCCGGATCATGGTTTTCATGTCGATCACCAGACTCTAATTCTTCAAAACGTGCCTGTCGTTCCGCTTCATCATCTAAATCATCATAACCCGCATAGTTTAACACCACATCAGCGTCATAACCTTGCTCAATCAAATCACCCGCACGAACCTGAGTACGGTGGGCTATAAATGCACAATCCTCTAATGAAGTGGCCCTACGAGAAAATATCAGTTCTTCAGGCGGTACATTGTCTATCTTAACCTTGCCTGATTTAGTCTTGCGCTTTATCTCTAAAGTATACTTTACCTCTTGGGGTATCTCCTGACCTGTAGCTTCATCAACAATACCAACCTCAGTCACATCCTGAGAAACAATCTCCACACTTGGATCTTGTAATTGATAAGCAAGCTCATCCTCAGTCAAACCCTCTAAGGTTTCATTCTCAACCGTGTCAGTCTCTTCCCAATAAAACTTCACACAACCCTGCTTAAATAACAAAGCATCCTTAAACCAATTGTGTATAACGGAAAAACCACGATTATCATTGTTGATAGAAAAGTTAACCAAATCAGAGGCTTGCTCTGCGGCCTTAACGTCTTCTGGACCCCTTGGTAAAAAACGTGCGAACTCCGGTGAGGATGTAAACATCTTCATCAAAGACGGCATAATGTATTCAATCGTATCTGAGACTTCCGTAGCAACCACCTGAGAACGGTTCTCGACCTCGTTTCCAAATGGCTCACCAAGATAAAAGCTGAGTATATCTGTACGATCTTGTGAAAACTCACTGTCGTAATAGTTTACCGCGCTCTGTATCTCATGCTGCAAAGCACTGCGAAAACGCTCATCATCCATTTTAGGCATTACTTTTTCTTGCCGCCCTTTTTCTTACCCTTATGATATCCTGGCATCACAATTCCTTTCTAAACATCCCAACTAATTCTAGTAGAACTTGTCTTACGTTTTGCAGCCTTTTTAGCCTTGGCTGTCCTTGCTTTACTCGCGGGTCTACACGCCGGATAAGGACGCCCCTTATCCTTCTTACCGCTGCGTCCACACGGCTTACCTGTCTTTACATCACGCCAATCTTCCGCAAACCATTTGGTCAAACCGCCGCGATATTTAGCCATTAAGCGTATGTACCCCCACGCTTCTTATACTCACGCACCAACCACGCATTTGCATAAGCACTGGGGTATACCTTAAACTTCTTCTTAGCCTCACTCTTCACACGAGAATAAAGCTGCTTATTCTTTGGAACAGGTGCTTTCTTAGGCATTAGACGAATACTTTCCGGTCTGAGTACCCGCCATACGAGCCTTATAAGAAGGTCTGCGCTTCTTAGTTGACTTCGTAGCGGCCTTAACTTCACCCACCATAGTATCAACTGCGTCTGCTACTTCCTTCATTTTATTAACTTTTGGCCTACTATACATCTTCATATCTTGCATGTTTTCACCTCAACAATTCCACATTCTTCGTGACCAATAATTTGCAGAAAATTTATCGTCCTTACCCTTAATCCCACCAGAACGAGCACAATAACTCGCCTTGTTAGATTTGTTCCCTTTTTTAATGCTCATATTAGGATCACCAAAAGTGACTTTCTTAACGTTTGGACCCTTTTTAGCCAAAACCTTGAACTTCTTAGATCCACCTGGGGTGCGCTGAACCTTGTTAAACCCAGGAAATGTCTCGCCATTATACTTCACACGCCCACTAGAAAGCCGCTTAACCCTACTCGCTAATGCCATTACACAATCCAACTACTGTTGCCGTACTCCAAATCACCAGAAAAACTATAATGATCTACCGAACCCGCCGCTTTCATGGCTTGGCTTGCAAACGTCAATATAAACGCATCAGCTAAGTCAGGAGAGCGCAAACCACGCTTTTTCATCTCATCCTTACCTTCAGCCTTAAACTTACCAGAGGACAAAATCTTAAAGCGTAATGCGGTTAGCTCATTGATTAACTCTTCCTGATCCGGCATCGAACAATCTCGCGCCTCAAACCACTCACGACACTTAAACCATAACTCATCACGTAAACGCTGATAACGTGCGCCCAAACTAGGGCTCTCAGCAACGTTAATCGCCCTCGCGGGTAATCCAAGCTCCTGAAGCCTAGAACATACCCCCGCGCCTATCCCTATGCTATCTACACAGATCTCAACCGGACGCTCCATAAAGCTCGTGGCCTCATACTCCGTCAGAACAAAGCCCACAGTCTCCATAAGGTCTTTACCCTGCCAAGACTTCACAGGCTCCAACAAGACGTTTCCCTGCCTCTTAGCAAGCCCACAGCGGTCATTCCCATACTGAGCCACGTCTAAACCCCAAATGGGCGAGATATTCATAGCATCAACCTCACGCGAAATCGCAGACTCCACAATATGCCTACCAATCAACGTGTCGTTACTATCCTCACCAAACTCACCAAGAGCACGTATGCGGAAAATGTTGCTATCCTCACCATACTGAGACTTCATTTCTTCAATAAAGTCCTCACTCACATACGGACTGTCATAACAACTCACCGTCATCTTATTCCAACGGTGGGCGCTCTTATGAAAAGCATCATAAAAATAGCCAGTATTACGTGTGGGGTTGCCCACCATAAGGATTTTGGACCCTTCCGTAGATAACGCACCCTGCGCTACCTCAAAGATCACATCATCCACACCAGAACATTCGTCGATAACAAAAAGCAGCCTCTCGTGGTGAAAGCCTTGCAAAGCTTCTGGGTTTTCCTTCCGGCTCACCCTTGCGTGACAGCTTGAGTCCACACCCTTTACCGTGATCTTATCACTGGTGATCTCAAGTTGGCTCTGCAAACCCTTGGGCATCTTTCTGGCCCACTTCTGGATCTCAGCCCATAAGACCTGGTTTAACTGATTAGCAGAGTTGGCAGTACACACAATCCGGCAAGAACGTGTGATCATATACCACAATATAACCCAACTCAGCAAAGCAGACTTGCCAACGCCGTGTGAGGACTTCACAGCAACGCGAGGATCATCCCTGACAGCGTTTAAGGCTTGCTTCTGCCATTCTTGCGGTTCCGCACCAAGACAAGACTGCACAAAGAGCACAGGATCGCCATGAAGCTGAAGCAAAATGTCGGCAGTGGATTTAGCAGAATTTTTTTGGTGCATACGGTACTTTACATTGAAATCACCACCCCAGGGGGGGGGGTATAAAGCGAAACCCCTGCAAAACAGGTGTAGATCTGTCTCACAGGGGCAACGAGCAGTACCAAGGTATTCGTCAAAATAAGAGAGGTACAAACACGAAGGGTATCTATGACTTGATGGGTAATAACCCATTGTATATTCATCTAGCAGTTATGAAGGCTTCTGTCAATATGCCTTTGTGAATATATTAGTCGGGTATGTGTGGGGGTATATACATATATACACGCCCCCGTGATTTTTTTGCAGGGGGGGGTCAACGCAATTTTGATAAGAATTTCGGTGGCCTGCCTGCTTTTTTCTTAGGTTTTGTTACATTTTCTTCGTCTGGTTCCGACACAAAATCATTTTCTATAATAATATCAGCATCTTGTACATCAAGGCCTTTACCCTGCTCAGGTAAATG
>VMHT01069684.1_pt1 | contig 31162 bp, 38 predicted proteins | sample 4693611 | NCBI WGS metagenome assembly VMHT01 (sample SAMN12280063, study PRJNA550983) | marine metagenome | isolation source: seawater sampled from same location over 5 years 0.02-0.2 micron viral filtrate | place: USA: collected off the coast of southern California halfway between the port... ... | reverse complement strand
CCAGATGCCGCAGAACTGTTATACTATCATAGTGCTACAGGACATTATCCAGATGACGAGGAAGAAGTAGAAGAAAACTTTGCTGACGGTAAGAAGAAAGGCAAAAGTCGTCCAGGCAGAGTCAAACGTAGTGGAGCAAGTTGCAATGGTAGTGTTACAGCATTACGCAAACGTGCAAAAAACAGTAGTGGTGAAAAAGCAAAGATGTATCACTGGTGTGCCAACATGAAGTCTGGCAAGAAAAAATCTAAATAAATACTAGCATGACACAGATACAGATCGTTCAGCACGACAATTGGTTCCGCGACTTTGTAATAGATATGGGACGTAGAGGACCAAGTCACCTTAGAGACATGTCAAGACATTGCCCAGAAAATAATAAAGATAATGTTTTTTGTTGGTTTAATGAATACCATGCTCAAACGCATTATAAACCTATAGAAGATATTGACAAGTCCAAACCTTTTACATATATCATAAGCATAGATGGTTGTGATGAAGATACTTTAGCAGAACTAATGTATTATGGCAGAGAAATGTTATTACAGGACTTAGTTAGATCACCAATTAGTAAAGAAGCACAATACGAACTTAATAACAATAGACAAGCATCACTTATAATTGAAAATACAGCAGAAGGTCACGCAAGTTTTCAATTATTCAACTCAATACATGTACTAGTAGCATTGTTAAATGTTCCGTACGAACAAGTATTCTATACTAACAGTACAAGTAATATAGAAGAATGCTATGAACGATATCTACTAGAAAGACCATACGCCCTTATAGAAAAAATCAACGTGTTCGGTAGCGGCGAGTGGACTGAACAAGTATGTCAACTAATGCTCGAAGATGTATATAATTTAGAAATAAATGACGACTATTGCGAGTTTAATAATCCATTACCAGAAGAGCAAACTAAATTAATGAGTGTTGATCCGTTGTGTACAAGTTACTTAGATAGCATCACTCCAGACTTATATCGACCACATTTGTTTATGTTCAAACATATGAACGCAAAACGCGGTCATAGGACAGCATTCCTTAGCGAACTTAATTCAAGAGGCTTACTGAATAAAAATATGTTTAGTACTCCTAATGACTGGCCTTCGACATTTGCTGGTGCTGAAGAATATTTACGCGAATGGTTTTGGGATAAAAGGCAGTTTGAATTTTATCATGACTACATGACAAAATTAGAGGATTTGAAACCTAAGGTTCCTACGTTTATTGATAGAGAACACAACATGCTAGACTTTGATCCTAATATTAATTTTAGTAGTGATCAGCAGATGTACTTTAACGCAAGACGTAATTGCGATATTGAAATTATAGGTGAAAGTGAATTTAATGGTTCACGATTTATCACAGAAAAGTTTTTCAAAGCAGTAATATTCAAACAGCCATTTATAATATTAGGTACGGCAGGTACACTAGAAGAAATTAGGAGGAACATGGGTTACAAAACTTTTGCTCCTTTTATAAACGAAGGTTATGACGGCAACGACGACACTAAGCAACGTATTGATATGATAGCAGAAGAAATAGAAAGACTAACAGAATTAAAGAAAGATACGTTCAAATGGCAAGAATGGTATGAAGGAATACGTCCTATTGTAGCATATAATTATAATACCTACGTTAATAATCTAAGGAAGTTAGCAGAAATTAATTCGCTAGAAACTAAAGTAAGTAGAATTGGTGGCCTCCAAAAAGCACATGACGAGATGGTTAATAGATAAATACAACTATGCGTATAAAAGAGGTTGACAACAATATAGATTCGTTCTATAATACTATCAATGAGACAGTAGCGGCAGGTATTGCTAGTGTGGCTATGCCAATGTTCGCAGAGCCAATAAAACGCAAGCCAGCAAAGAAGAAAAGCAAGAAGAAAAGCAAGAAGAAATAGAATGCGTAGCATAGAAAGTAAACACGGTTTAACATACATAATGGGACGAGAAATACAATTTGTAGAGTCCTTAAAAGAATTTGGTACATTGTACAAAAACAAACTAGACGAAAATCAACTCTATATTGCCGAGGATTTAAGGCGCAGAGATATAATTAAACTAGTAAAACTAAAAGATGGAAACAGTGGATACAGACTATATGCAACAAACAAGCCTATCTGATATTAATTTATCCGAAGAACTAGAAGATGTACTTTCAAACATTATATCTAAACTTGATGTTTATGATGTAATTAATGACGGTCATAACTATAGTGTAATCAACCTTAAAAACAACGATGTTCTGTTTGAAGATCTAAATCTTAGAATGGTTGGTAATGTAATTGCCGCGGCTCTTAACACAGGCGAGGAAGTTAGTTATAGTGCTATTGAAAAGTTAATCAAATACGAACGTCAAGCAGTATCTAAAATGGTTGAAATCAATTTATACGAAGAATTAGTAGATGTTGCTACTGATTACGACCAACAAGACCTATATGAAATCAAACTTCAAGAAGCAGAATTGAAGTGTAAAACAGCAGTAAGCAAAATTCTTCAACATGCCAGGCAGATAATAACGTCATAAAATTGCTCTCTTTGATAAATATAACTATTAGAAGGGACTACTATGAAAGTTAATCAATTTAATTCAGACAACATTAATAGACTAGTAAAGATTCAAAAATATCTTAATGAAAATTATGATATAAACGTTGGTAAAATTTTACCGCAGAAAAAATTAGATACTGCTTATAAAAACGTTGAGCAAAGAATTGCTAATCTACGAAATAAAGGAACAAAATTCCAACAAGATCCAAATTATGGAATGAATATTATGGTCAGAGATGCCTTAGGCATTATGATCAATGAAGGCATGTACTATGAGGGAGAAAATTTCCGTAAACTCATGGACGAACTATATGAGTATGGTTGCTCACTAGCAGAAAGCGGTGACGATTACGATACTGTTATGGCAAGTTGTAGCAAAAAGTACGAAGTAATGCCAGCAAGATATCCAAAAGAAATGGTTCTTGCTTCACTAGGTGAACACCTAAGACCAATGTACGAAGTTGCTCCAGCATTAGCAATAGGCGGTGCCGTTAGAGCCGCTAGTTTAGGTTTTGGAGCAGGAGCAGGCGCCGGAATAGCAGGTGCTGATGTAAATCTAAACGCAGAAAAAATGACTGAATTAAAAGATGCGCCAGTTGAATTGTCCCCAACTGACAAACTACATCAAGGCTTAGCAAAAATTCTTAAAAAAGATCCAGACCAATATGGTGTAGGCGAATTGTTTGCTGAATTAGAAAGCATGGATGTAAAACAAGCAGACGCTCTACATGATGCGTATGCTAGTGCCTGTAAGGCAAAAGGAGAAGAACCAATGAATTTCAAAGAATCAATAGAAGAAAACAATAACATAGACTCGTTCTTAAATGATATAGTAGAGGATATGGTAACAGAAGAAATTGCTGGAACTTCAGTAGAAGAAGCAGAAGTTGTTATGGCGGCTAGAGCATTAAGTAACGACATCCAAGATCACATTGAAAGACTTGGAAGAATGGTTAACGAAGATATTCCTGCTATTGCTGACAGTATGTCACATGAATTTGGCTTAGATAAAGCACAAAGTTTTAAAACAGGTATGGAAGAATTATTAGCAAGTACATTAGATGCCAACAAAGCATGTAAGGACGGTATTGATAATATCTTAGGCGGAATAACAGGCGAAGGTTCAGTAGCAGACGCACCATCAGATATGGGTATGGGCGGAGACGATATGGCTATGGACGAACCAGCATTAGATGATGTACCAATGGATGACTTTGATGGAGCCGATGCTGAAGCAGGACCATTAGAAGAGCCATTAGGTAGACTAGAAAAAGAGTAATAAATGAGGTCTATCGAATTCATCCTTAACGAAGGAGAAATAGATCAACTAACATCTGATATTGCCGATTTAGTATTTGCTAAAAAAGGGCAGAATGTTCAGAAGATGAATTTTATTGAATTCTTAAAAGATGTTAGAGAACGAGGCCACAAAGAAGTTTCAAGTCAATTACTAAGAGACATATTAGAAAAATTACCAGTTATACAAACAGTAACAGCAGACTCAATAGAATTTACGGGTAACATACCCGACGACATGGACCAAGATAGTATCGAGGACATGGGAGCAAAAGTCAGTTCAATGGCTGACCAAGAAGCAATGAAAGGTGTAAAGGCGGAATTATAAAATGGCAGACATATTTATAAATGCAACAGAGGCAAGAAAGCAAACTAGAGATAGTGTTATTGTTCTCAACGAAGTCAGAGCCTTAGAAGCAAACGTATTAACTCAAGTAAATGCTGGTAACTTAGATGTTACAGTATCCACAGGTACTACTATCACAAGTGGTACTACTTATTATCAAGCATATAACAACATAACAAGCAATACTACATTAACAGATCAAATTTCCACTGTCAAAAAGTATTTTACCGATAAAGGTTATTCGGTAAATATCAGTACAAACGCAGGTACTGGCAATACTTTACAGTGGAAAATTAAGTGGTAAAAAATAAACTTTATAAATTTGGTTGTAGTTTTTCTACACATAGATTCTTTAATTTAGAACCCGGCGACTATCCGCACGATCCATCTAATTATGCCAGCATTGTTGCTACACATTTTGATTTAGAAGTAGAAGGCTTTGCCCGTGAAGGACAAGGTAACAGTTTTGTTTTAGATCAATTAAACAAAAATAGTCATATGGTTGGCCCAGATGACATGGTAATTGTACAACTTACTAACCCTGATAGAATCTACAATACTCTTGAATTTTTTGGTGATGTCAAAGTACCCGAACTATTAGAACCACCAGAACGTTTGATCGAAGCAAGTAAAATAAGCAAAGAAGATTTACAAACATTTGGGTATGTATATACAACTATGTTTCAAAACAAAGACCTCATACATAATTTATATTGCGATTCTATTGTAAGTACATGTTTAACGTTGCCTTGTAAATCTATAATACTCCCTTTTACAAATAGAAAAGAGTACGAAGAAAAATTTACCAAGTTTGACAAAATTATATTTTCAGATAACCCGTGGAACTATATGCATCATGATCATGACAATTTCAGATTTGATCATTTAACAGACGAATTACATAATAGGATAGGTCACAATATTATTAGAGATATTGAACGTAAACTATGAAACTTGGATTTTTGAAATGGCCTTTTGAAGGCGTAAATATCTCAAATAATTACTCTGTATATAATTACAGTTTATTAAAGACAAAGCAACCACCTAATAATCTTTTTAGCCACCCTGTAAAAGATACACTTTTTTCACAATCAACTTTAGAACTGTGGATAAGAAGAACTCAATATTCGCAAAAACATATAGTACCTACTTGGTGTGATTTTAACAGTATCGATTGTGATGCTTTAATAATTCCTTATCACTGGTTCCTATATTTTACTGAAGAACAATTTCTACTTTTAAGCAAATACAAAGGCAAGATAATTATTGATGAGATTAATGACCCATGGCTGTTTGACGAAAATAATGGCTTTACGCATATATTTCCGACCTTTTTAAAAGAACTAAAATCCTTAATAAATTTTGAAAATGTTTATCTTCTTACAAGTGCTAAAGTTAGCGACGAAGCAATACCATATTTCAAAAACAAATTTAGCAATGTAAAAATTATTTCAAGTAATGTGTTAATGCTGTTAATGTCTGTTACAACTAGGCAAAATAACAAGCGAATATATAGCGACGAATATATTATACAAAATTTTAATAGTGAAAAGGATAAACAATTTTTATTTTGTTCTGGAAGGCCGAGACAACATAGATTAGCATTAATGAAATTCTTAACAGACAACAATTATTTAGACAATAGTTTTGTGTCTGCTAATTTGGCACCTGATGTAGGAGAGTCGATACGCAGTATAACAGACAAATATCTTTATGATATATACAACGATAGAGACAAATATCACTTAGAAGAATTTTGTAACTTAGATGAATTAAAAGCCTATGCTACCACAAAGATTATACCAGAGTACACAAATGAATACTTTAGATTAGAAAATAGCATACCACAAAATAATGTATATAATAGGTCAAAATTTTCAATTATAAGCGAAACATTATTTCAAACATGCTTGACAGGATATAATTTTGTTACAGAAAAAACATGTCTACCTTTTGTTTATGGCCACCCATTTATATTATTTGCTATGAGTAATACATGGCAGTATTTAGAAGATCTAGGCTTTGAACAATACACACAATTCGGTGTCTATGACAGCATTACAACGCCTTACAGCCGTTTTAATACGTTATGTGACTCAATACAACAATCTATTAATGAAGACATGTCTAAACACACCTTAGACACAATCCTCCACAACAGCAACAGATTTTACAGTGACGATTTACAAGATTCAATAGTTTCCAGTATTGTTAATCAATTACAATAAATAAAAATACCACTAACTAAAAAAGAATAACTATGTTATTAAATAAAGATGTTCACGAATATCCAACACTAAAAAGAGTTACAGCAAAATCAGGACAACGTCAATACACAGGTGACGACAATCATCCTGTACCTAGTGTAACAACCATACTGTCAGCAACAGGAGACAAGACTGCTCTTATAGCCTGGCGTAAACGTGTTGGAGAAGCAGAAGCAACTCGTATCAGCACTGAGGCCGCAGGTCTTGGTACCAAAGTTCACAACGCATTAGAAAAATTTATACTTGGCGAAGAATGGAATACATTTGGTAATAATCATGTCAGTGTGTTAGCAGAATCAATGACATCTGAAATGATAGAAAACGGATTGACAAAAATTGACGAACTATGGGGTGTAGAAGTTGCCCTAATTGCCAAAGGATTGTATGCTGGTACCTCAGATGCTATCGGAGTATACGAAGGCCAAGACTCTATCATCGACTTCAAAACTGCTAAAAAAATGAAAAAGCGAGAATGGATCGAAGATTATTTCCTACAAGGGTGTGCCTACGCACTTGCCCATAACGAAATGTTTGATACAGATATTAAGAAAGTAGTTATATTAATGGTCGATAGAGAGTCAAAATTTAAAGAGTTTTCTATAGAAGGGGAAGAATTTGATAAGTATGCTATGAAGTGGGCAGATAGATTAGCAGACTATTATGCCAAGCATAATGGATAGTACTTATGAAAACACCGATAAGTTTTGTACAACCAAACTTTCAAACTGGACCTAAACACTTAAACGCATTTTACTTGCCTTACACCTCTGGTGTTCTTTGGGCATACGCAAAACAAAATAAAAAAGTAGCAGACAATTTTAATGTAGAATATTTTGTTTACAAGCGACATCCTTTTGATGATAATTTTAATAGAATCAAAGATAGCAAGTTATTATTTTTTAGTGTTTATGTATGGAACTACAAGTATTGCTTACAATTAGCAAAAGAAGTTAAAGAGCATAATCCTGAAGCAGTAATACTATTTGGCGGCCCACAACTTCCTCACACCGACCCTAATTTTTTAAAAGATCATCCTTACATAGACAGTATTTGTGTAGGTGAAGGCGAGCATGTTGTAGAAAAAGTACTACTAGATTACATAGACGGTAATAAGCCAGAACCTATAGTAAGAGCAGAACGTATTAAAGATATGAAACTACCAAGTCCATATTTAGATGGTGTGTTTGATGACTTGATGAAAGAACATCCAGAAGTATTATGGAACCCAACACTAGAAACAGACCGTGGCTGTCCATACAAATGTACTTTTTGTGACTGGGGCGGTCTTACAAACAGCAAGGTATATAAGTTTGAACTCGACAGAGTGTTTGCTGAAATAGAATGGTTCGCTGAACACAAAATGGACTTCATTACCATGACGTCTGCTAACTTTGGTATATTCAAAGAACGTGACGGACTTATGGTTGATAAAATGATAGAACAATGTCAGCAGACAGGATATCCACAAAAGATTACTACAAGTTGGGCAAAGAATGGTAATGCTGAAGTTTTTGATATGATTAAACGGTTTAAAGAAGGCGGCGTATCAACAAGTTTTACACTCAGTCTACAAACTACTAACGACCAAGTATTAGAAAATATTAAACGTAAAAACATGGCTATCAATAATGTACGCGACATTACAGAACATGCTAGAAAAAACGAAATACCAGTAAGCACAGAACTTATTTTAGGCCTTCCAGGAGAGAGTTACGAAACGTGGAAGAAGACACTTAGTGATATACTAGATTATGATTTACACAATGGCTTAGACATATATTTTTTAAACATGATCGAAAATGCTCCTATACGTTCCGACATAGAAAAATATCAAATAGAAACATTTACTGCTTATGATATGTTTAACGATACAACAGATTTTGAGGACATACAAAAAAATACTGCCGAGGGTGTTGAAGTATTAAAAAGCACCAGTACAATGTCAGAAGACCAATTAATTGACAGTTTTGCTTACACTTGGAAAAGTATCGGACTTCACAGTTATGGTATTACAGATATTATAGCAATATACTTACATAAAAAATGTGGTATAGAATACTTCGAATTTTATGAAAGATTGTTTGAAGAAGTATTTGCTGATGAAGAATTTAAATTATGGGAAACAGAATTAAAACAAGAATTAAAACATTGGCACGAAACAGGATTTTATGATGTTACTATAGGAGATGACATCAAAGTTTATAGTTGGCAATTACCGCATCATCTAGGAATGCTTACACATTTCAATCAAAGCATAGAAAAAATACAAAATATTGTAATTGATCATATAGATAACTTTTACAATATTGATCAAGACATTATAGATGATTATATTACACTCAATGATGTAAGAATTAAGAAGTGGGGCAAGTATATACGACTTCCTAAACACATACATACTAAAACCAATTTAATGGAATACATATCAGGTAGAGAAGAATACCAAAAAAATCCTACCAAATACATAGTATACGATAGAATAGGTGGCGACTTTCCTACATCACTGGAGAGGCACACTGACAGTATCCTATATGGCAGGCATAGACTGTGGTACCTCAACGTGTTGGAAAAACTTTCCTAACAACTAAATTACAAAAGAGATAAATACTTCTATATCGGAGAACATTTTGGCAGACGACAATAAGATAATTATATCAAGAATGCAACAAAGAAGGGGTAATCGTGTAGATTTACCACAACCTCTACGCCCTGGTGAAATTGGGTTAGCATCAGATAGCAAAGAAGTATTTATAGGCTTAGATCCACAAATTGGTATCACTAAGCAAAATGCTAATGCTATTAATATTAACAACGTAGTAGGCGGTTATAGTTATGCTAGTGGGTATTTAAATAACAATGTTATTAGAATTATACTACCTAGTAAACGTTTAGCACCTGGTACATTCGATGGGACATCTAACAGCAGTATATACACACCTAGTAGCACTAGTAGTCAAACACATGGTAAAACTGTATTTGGCACAGCGGTTGGTAGTACAAGTGTAGTCAACGTTTTTGACAACGCATTTTTCCAAAGTCCTGATGTAACTGTTACTAAAAACGGCACATTGCTAAGTACAGACGCAACTAGGACAACAGCAAACCTATTATCAAATGAATATATTATTTCGTCAGATACCAACTCCAAAACAGCAAATCATACAATAACATTTGGTACTCAGCCAACAGGAAGTGATGATTTTACAGTTTCATATTACGATAATGTAGATATTATTTCTGCTATCGTTGATTCATCATCAGATAATACTATAGGCAGTACTGATATACAAGGCTTTTATCAGCAATACTTTACAGGTACAGATATACCTGATAACAGAAAACTAAGTAACGCATACATCATAGCAGACCATGTTACTGGTACAGCATTTATTGGTTTAGAGGATAAGCATTTAGAAGTTGTAGCATACAGTAGCACAGTTACTAATCCTGATAACTTAACACTTACTGGCAATATTAATGTAACAAGAAGTGCTGGTAGTGATTTAAACATAGCAATATCTAGTTTTACAACACTAACAAGTGTTATTTCAGCAATCAATAATAACGCAACAAGTAACACATGGCTAAAGGCCGCGGCAGAATCATCCAATAAATGGAACTTATATTCTACAGACGGTTCAGAGTTTAATGTAGTTGCGATAGATAGCGATTTAAATATTGCTACAGGAAGTCGCACAAAGGCCAGCGATACAATTAAAGGTAAATTAGAAGCATGGGTTAGTGGTGCTGTAGCAAGTACAAGTTTTAATATGTTTACAGCGGCACAAATAAAAGGAACTAAATTTAATTCTGGTGCTGCAAATATAGAATCATATACAAATGTAACAGCATCGTCAGACGCACTATCAATAACATTTACTGGTAATAAAGAAGCAGAAAACTTCTCATACATAGCAAATAGATTATACTTTGCTAATGCTGACGCAGATGTTACTGGTTTAACAAATGTTAAATCTAACCAACGATTATTAACACATGATGATTACGACTTACTACTAAGTGGTTCTGCAGACTCAGGATATACAGCACAAACTGTTTCTTTGACTGCCGGCGAAGTAGACAAAGTAGTAGATACATTCGAAGCATCAGTTTATGATTCAGCAATCATTGAGTATTCTGTTAAGGCCGTAGGCGCAAGTTCCAGTGACGGGTATAGCAGAACAGGTACATTACAAATTACAGGCGACACAGGCTTAGCAGACGCGGCTTTAGTTGATAACGGTGTCGTAATAGACAATAACTTCACAGGTACAGTAGAGTTCACAGCAAGTATGAGTTCAGGGACAATAAATGTCAAAGCAACCAACACATTGGCTTCCGGTGGTAACAGAGCGGCAACAGTTAAGTACCTAGTGAGAAAATGGTTGGGATAATTGCTTGACACAGTAGTCAATGCCCAACAAAGATTAACAGTTTGGCGCAATTTCAAAAAACAAGATTTAGAATTAGAAAAAATCATTAATTATATCGGTAGGATAAAAACTACTGAACGTACTTTTGATTTCTATACGCCTAAACATTGGCCATCTTGTTGGGAAATAATAGTTGATGGAATGTATTGTTATAGCGGAAAAGCATTACTTCTACATGATACTTTAGTGCACATGGGAAAAATAGACCCAAATAAAGTTTCATGGTTTGTAGCAGATAATTACGAATTTGGCCAAGTAGGACTTGCTTTTTCAGACGGAGTATGTTACTATAACATTTTACCGAATCAAACTGTGAAAAGACAAGATTTAGATAATTACATACGAGTATTAGAAAATATTAAACATAACAAACTAGACAAAATCAAACGATGAAAGTAACAAAACGTAATGGACACAAAGAAGACTTAAACATAGACAAACTACACAAAGTTGTCATGTACGCAGTTGACGGTTTAACCGGCGTAAGTGCTTCTCAAGTAGAAATCAACAGCCAGATTCAATTCTATGATGGTATCGCATCAACTGATATCCAAGAAACATTAATTAAAAGTACAGCAGATTTAATCTCTGAAGAAACACCAAATTATCAATATGTAGCAGGTAGATTAATTAACTATCATTTGCGTAAGATGGTTTACAATACATTCGAACCACCTTGCTTATGCGATATTGTACAAAAGAATATCGACGACGGTTTCTATGATTCAGAATTTGTTGACTTATATACCAAAGACGAAATCAATCAATTACAATCTTATATTAAACATGAACGTGACGAAGATTTAACTTATGCGGCCATGGAACAGTTCCGTGGTAAGTACCTAGTACAAAACAGGGCAACAGGGCAAATTTACGAAACGCCACAAGTAGCATACATGATGATTGCGGCTACATTGTTTGGCAGATATCCTGAAAAGAAAAGAATGGCGTATGTGAAAGCATACTACGATGCTATCAGCACTTTTAGAATTTCCTTGCCTACGCCAGTTATGGCAGGTGTAAGAACACCGCAAAGACAATTTAGTAGTTGCGTACTAATTGAAACAGATGACAGTTTAGATAGCATAAACGCAACAAGTAGCAGTATTGTAAAGTATGTAAGCCAGAAAGCAGGTATCGGTATTGGTGCTGGTAACATTAGGGCAATTGGCTCACCTATCAGGAGTGGAGACGCAACCCACACAGGAGTTATCCCCTTCTATAAATTATTTCAATCAGCAGTTAAGTCATGCTCCCAAGGTGGAGTAAGGGGAGGAGCCGCCACATTATACTACCCAATTTGGCACTTAGAAGTCGAGGACTTACTGGTGTTAAAGAACAACAAAGGTACAGAAGATAATCGTGTAAGGCACATGGACTATGGTGTACAGTTTAACAAACTAATGTACGAAAGACTTATTAAAGGCGAAAACATCACATTGTTCTCTCCACATGATGTACCGGGTTTATACGATGCCTTCTTTGCTGATCAAGACAAGTTTAAAGAAATATACGAAAAAGCAGAACGTATGACTAGCATTAAGAAGAAGTCTGTTCCTGCTATTGAATTGTTTTCTGCGTTTGTTCAAGAACGTAAAGACACAGGCAGAATTTATTTAATGAATGTTGACCATGCTAATACACACGGCGCATTCATCGAAGATGTAGCACCAATTAGACAAAGCAATTTATGTTGTGAAATTAATCTACCAACAAAGCCATTAAGTCATATACATGACGAAGATGGTGAAATTAGTTTATGTACATTAAGTGCAGTCAATTGGGGTGTTATTAAAGACTTTGAAGAAATGAATAAAGTATGTAAGTTAGCAGTTAGAGGATTAGATGAACTGTTAGACTATCAACAGTATCCTGTATTAGCGGCTGAATTAAGCACAATGAAAAGACGTCCACTAGGCATTGGTATTATTAACTTTGCTTACTGGATGGTTAAAAATGACATGACCTATCAAGAGCCAAACTTGGAATTAATTGACGAGTGGGCAGAGGCGTGGAGTTACAGTTTAATCAAAGCCAGTAACAAACTAGCAATGGAAAAAGGCAAGTGCCCAGGCACAGACGAAACAAAATACGGTTTAGGCATTACACCTAATCAAACATACAAGAAAGAATTAGATGAATTAGTTAAGCACAAAGAAAGACAAAATTGGAAAGAACTTAGAAAGAATTTAAAAGAACATGGTATTAGAAATAGTACACTAATGGCACTTATGCCTGCTGAGACATCAGCACAGATTAGTAATAGTACAAATGGTATTGAACCGCCGCGTGGATATATTAGTATTAAACAAAGTAAACACGGCGTACTAAAACAAGTAGTACCAGGCTTTCCATACTATAAAAACAAATACGATCTGTTGTGGGATCAAAAGTCGCCACAAGGCTATTTGAAAATAATGGCGGTGTTACAAAAGTACATAGACCAAGGGATTTCGGTAAATACTTCTTATAATCCTGAACACTATGAAGATGAAAAAGTACCAATGAGTGTGCTGATTCAGGATCTCCTCATGTTTTATAAGTATGGTGGTAAACAATTATACTACAATAACACATACGATGGACAAGGTGAGATAGATATCAACAAAGATGATAAACTAGAAGATCTGCCAATGGGGGAGATCGATGACGAAGACTGCGAGAGTTGTAAAATATAATGGGCGTACTTAATACTAAATCAAAATATACAAATAAAACAAATATGTTTTTATCTGATGACATGGGGATTCAGCGATTTGATGTTCTCAAATATAAACAGTTTGATAAACTCACAGAAAAACAATTAGGTTTCTTTTGGAGACCAGAAGAAGTAGATATAATCAAAGATAGTAAAGACTTTAGAGAACTTACAGACTTTGAGCAACATATATTTACAAGTAATTTAAAAAGACAAATACTGTTAGATAGTGTACAAGGACGTTCACCTAACATTGCTTTCTTGCCTGTAGTAAGTCTACCAGAATTAGAAACCTGGATAGAGACTTGGGCATTTAGTGAAACTATTCACAGCAGAAGTTATACACATATTATCAGAAACGTATATCCTGACCCGAGCAAAGTTTTTGATGAAATGATGAATGTTAAAGAGATTATAGACTGCTCAGATAGTATAACAGAATACTACAACTCACTTATAGATTATAATTTGTTAAGAGATTCAGGTAGTGCTAAGTACGACGAGTACGAACATAAAAAACGTATTTGGATGTGTTTAATGAGTGTAAACATTTTAGAAGGTGTACGTTTTTATGTTTCATTTGCTTGTAGTTGGGCATTTGCTGAACTTAAGAAAATGGAAGGTAATGCTAAAATTATTAAACTGATTGCTAGAGATGAAAATGTTCACTTAGCAAGTACACAACAAATGCTAAAATTGTTACCACGCGAAGACACAGACTTTGAAAAGATTCGCGAAGAAACATATGACGACTGTACACAACTATTTTTAGACGCAGTAGAGCAAGAAAAGAAATGGGCAGACTATTTGTTTAAAGACGGAAGTATTATTGGCCTTAACGCAGATCTACTTAAACAGTATGTCGAGTATATAGCAGGTAAAAGAATGCACGCCGTAGGTCAAAAGAAAATATTCAATACCGGTACAAATCCATTACCGTGGACCCAAGCATGGATAACAGGCGGAGAAGTTCAAGTAGCACCACAAGAAACTGAAATAAGCAGTTATGTTATCGGTGGTACAAAGCAAGATGTCGACAAAGAAACCTTCACCGGCTTTACACTATAATATAAATATTCACATACACAGAGGAAACACATGTTACTACAAAAACCACACGCCAAAGGCGATATTGTCACAATCAAATTAACCAGCGATACCGAAATTATTACACGTTTTGTTTCACAAGACGACAACGGTATTACATTCGAAAAACCTATGGCAGTAAGTATAACTCCACAAGGACTTGGATTAATGCCTTGGTTATTCAGTGCTGACGCATCTAAAGAAATTACTATTGCTAATACGCAAGTATTTTGTACAATGGATACATTAAAAGATCTCGCTGATCAATATGTCGAAGGTACAACTGGAATCACGTTAGCAAAAGCATAAATACTAGTATGCCAAAAGCCGCAAGAAAAACAGCAGATATAGCCGGAGGGCCAATCAAAGAAGGGTCTGACAATGTAAAGATTGAAGGACTTGCCGCCGCACGAAAGGGCGATGCTATACAGGCTCATGGTGATTCACCGCATAAAAATCCAAAGATTGCTGATGGTTCGAGCAGAGTAAAAATTAATGGTAAGCCAGCCGCAAGAGTAGATGACCCTGCAACTTGTGGTCATGCTATTCAAGGTGGTGCTAGTCGTGTTAATATTGGATGATAGATAACGCCAAATTTGGCATTTCAAATGAAACTAAATTACATTTAGTTCCCATTAAAGAAAAATTACACTTTGATACAGATAAAGTTTATGACTTTAGACGTCGTACTATGTTAGGTGGCATTGGCATAGAATTAGACTTAGTTGAAGCAAATCTACATGAAGTAATACTGCCTTACACCACTACCGCAATATCAAAAAATCCAAAAATAGAAAACAATATAATTGATTATGTTAGATTACATTTAAAAGAATATCTACAGGAGAATAATTATAATTTATTTTTAAGTGGTGGTGTTGACAGCGAAAACGTTGCTAATATATTTTTACAATTAGGCATACGATTCACACCAATAATAGTCACATACGGTCATAAAGACAAAGTTCTTAATGATTACGACACAAAGTATGCTTTTGACTTTTGTAATAAACATAATTTAAGACCAACTGTTATAGATATAGATATAATTCCGTTTTTTAATACAGGTAAAGTAATGGAGTATTGCAGAGAGTATAAGTGTACTAGTCCACAGTTTCCTCCTATACTACACGCATTTGAAAAGATCGACGGTAACATAATTTATTCAGGACATCACAAAATATTTACAAATCTTTTTTACAACGCAAGAAAAGAATCAGCAGATTTAGAAACGGTATTAGATAATTTTACTTACAAAAATGATTTGTTTAATGACATAGACTACATGACCAAGCCTACATCATTATGGGTGTTTGATAAAGCATTAAGCAAACGCAATGACAACTCTTTGTCTGACTTTTATAATTGTACAGCCGATATGGCTCTAACACAAACTAACAATATGATCAACAATACAAATGTAACGTTCGATGAGTTACTAGATTACAATGTGTGGCAATACAGAGAAGGATACATGTATCATGGGTTTGGTCAAGTTGATAATCCTAAAAACTTTAGATCGTTTAAGAAAGATAAATACGACTTTAAGATAAATCACATCTACACACCAAACAACTTGTTCGCTTTACCTAGAACTAAATATACTGGCTTTGAGGGTATCAAAAAGTTCTATTCAGATAAATACTTAGGTAAAGACATGTTACTCCAAGAGTTTGACAAGTATTTTAGAGAAACAATGTTGCGATCGACTATAGGTTTTGGACAGGAGGCTAGTAGGATCGTAAATTATATATTGAAGGAAGATTAATATGGCAGATAAAAACTATTTCGTATCAATGGTAAACCACTTTATTGATAGTGGAGTATCACCTACAGACTGGTCACCAGATGATCAAAAACAAGAACTAGTAACAGCAGGAGCAACTATTGTTAATGAATTTGCTAATATTGATAGCGGATTTTATGAGTTAACTATAGATGAGAGCAACATCAGTAGCATTACTGACTTAGCAAATGTTAAAGCAACTGAAGTAGTAGGAGCGGGTTCAAATGTATCAACTCTTGCTATTAGTGAATCAACAACAGAATGGCATAAGCAAAGATTAGTTACTAGGAACCTTCCACTAAGAGATACTTTCGATCCTGTTTACGAAGGTGACAACTCAACAGTTTATATTGTAGACAGTGGTTGCGATATATTACACCCAGAATTAGCAAATGCTACAATACAAAAAGTTCACAATCCAACTAACGGTGGCTACAACGATTTTATCGGCGGTGGCGGAGACGCATCAACATTTACGATTGAAGACGACCATGGACACGGTACAGCAATGGCAAGTTTCATAGCAGGCGACAAATTAGGTGTTGCCAGAAATGCTAAAATTGGAGTAGTAAAAGTTAGCGGTGCTAATGGGTCTGCTGATATTTCAGATGTTGCTAAAGGTGTCAACTCAATGTTTACACATAGAGCATGGGAAACAGCAAAAGACAGTGGTGGTACATACGCAACAGCAGTAGCACTTATGGCGTTTACGTTTCCAAAATCAGAAGCACTAGATAGGCTTATCACTTGTATGTGGAACAGACGTTTCTTAGTTGTTGCCGCGGCAGGTAATGCCGGTGGTGATGTTGATAATTATTCACCCGGTGGTCTTAACAGTATCCTTACAGTAGGTGCTAGTGACAGTTCAGATAACGTACCAGCATTCTCAAATGACGCAGGTGCCGTAGTTGAACCAGGTACAGGACTACAAACTAACGGTGGTGAAGAAGTTGATGTTTTTGCTCCAGGTGTAGCAATTAATTTAGCCACAATTTCAAATAGAAACGAAGGCGGTGGTTACGACTCAGTAGCAGACGAAGACTTATACGAAGTTGGGTCAGGTACCAGTGCATCAGCCGCAATAGTAGCCGGTGTATCAGCAATAGCAGTTCAAAGAAACCCAGGTTACAAAGCAGAACAAGTTAAAGACTTTGTACAATCACAATCCTTAACAGGAATGTTATTCCAAGATCCAGGATTGTATAGCACAACACCAAATAACATTGTGTATTTAGAAAATGAATATTATGCTACAGTATGGAACACTAATCCTGGTTCACTAGGTGAAACATTAATTAGTGGAGCAAGTAGTGTTGATCTTGCTTTAGATGTAGCAAACACAGTTACAGGTATTGCTAGTTCAGAGTTTGCCGCATTACCACCAGCATTAGAGTTAAGTGGTAACGCAACAGACGGTTGGAAACTCACAGCAAATACAACTGTAACAGCGGCATTAACAGAAGATAAAATTTATAACTTTATTTTAACAGCAACTAAAAACGATAACACAGAGTTCAATAGACACTTTGCGTATGGTTTCTACACAGGTTCAGAAATTACAGATAGTAAAAGAGATGATGCCTCAGAAACATATTTTGTTGTTGACGGTAGTGATACTGAAGAAGTTCTTTATATTAAAGGTATGCAAGCCGCATTTGGTGGTGGTAACTTCCAACTTAAATAGAATCAATTTAATAAAAAGTAGGCTGGTAACAGCCTATTTTTTTGACTATTCAAAATAAATAATACTATGGACGCGAAAACAATCACATTTGAAGAAATCAGCAACGTGTGGCACTCTAAATTATGGCCAGATAGAGTTAGTCCAATTGAAACGCATAGTGCTATGACTTGGCCGTTTGATGGTAACCCAATTGAATTTGATATGGACGTTTTTAATTACGAACCAACATTCTTTGGAGTATTTAATAACAATAAACTAATAGGGGTTAATAGCGGCCACAGAACAAAAGATAATATATACAGAAGTAGAGGTATTTGGGTAGACCCTACTTATAGAAAAATAGGCGTAGCACAAATGTTATTTCTTATGACAGAAAGTCAAGCAGTAAGAGAAGGCTGTGAAATAATTTGGAGTATACCTAGAAAAAGTGCTCTCAAATCTTATACTAAATTTGGATTCGAAACTGTGGGAAATTATTTTGACGAGGGCATGGAGTTTGGACCTAACATATATGTTAAAAAGGAAATAAATGTCAATAATTAAATTACATGGGCCTAGAAACGATAATGAACCAAATGACATAACAGTTCAATGGAGTATGGGCAACTTTTGTAATTTTGAATGCGAGTATTGTCCTACACAATTACACGATGGCAGTATGCCATGGAAAACTACAGAAATATATTTAGACGTAATAGACAAAATATGTACTCATTATTCTACACAAAATAAAACTGTAAACTTTGAATTGATTGGCGGCGAAGTAACAACTATACCAGGCTTCATAGACATACTACAAAAAATAAAAGAGCACAATGGTAGAAGTATTGTGTTTACTAACGGTAGTAGGTCACGTAATTGGTGGAGGAAGGCAAAACATTACATAGATGATTTAATTATAAGTTTTCATATTAATAGTATGCACGAAGATGATTTAATTGACATGGCAGACGAAATAAGCGATACAGTACCAGCAAGTTATCACTTAGCAGGCGTAAAAGATAGTTTACCTGATATAGAAATATTACAAAAAAGATTAAGAGAAGTATATAGAGATAATAAAGTACAGGACTACTACGGTGTTAATATTGACATAAAAACAATGTATAAAAAACTTCTTGGACCAGGAAGTAAACAAGAACCTTTTTACAATTACGATGGTAACGATTGGCGTATTATAAATTTACCAGCATGGGAAATAGATCCGTCACCGCCACCACCACAAGAACCTATAGTATATTATCCACCAGAAGATAATCAATCACATTTCTTATTTACAGTAATGGCTGACGATAAAACTGTACGTTATATGGAGCCTGATCAAATAATGAATCAAGGCTTAAACAAATTTAAGGGAATGACATGCCATATAGGCGAACGTGGGTTTAATATTGACATGCGTGGCAATATTGTTAGTAGTTGGTGTGGTGCTAAAATTTACGGTAATGTCTTTAAAGATAATTTTGAATTACCCACACCAGATGGGGTAGTGTGCCCGCACGAACATTGTAATAATCCAAAAGATATCGCTATTCTCAAAACTGCCTAAAACCACTATCAAAAAACATATTCGATATAAATAGATTGTATAAAAGGATATAAGTTACTTTTATATTATTTTTGCCCACATTCAAGATAAAATTTTTAATGACATGCTAGGTTGTGTGTCGTAGTATCCTATTTTTGGGCAATTACGACAGACAACAATGGATGAATTAAAAGACAAAGCAGAATTATTTACTCTAATATCAATATTTCTTGTAAGTATTCTTGCTCTCACACCAGGATCATGAAGTACACAATTTGTTACATGATGCTACTCTTTGCCGCACAAACTGATAATATAGCAGGTATTTTACGTGGCATAAGAGATATCAATAATACACCATATCACTTGGAGCCTAGAAAAGATGAAGTATAAAGTTAGAGACGCAACACCAGAAGAGTTTGCTGAGTGGAGAGAAACAGACTACTGGAATAAAATGGATTTTGATCCATTAGTAATGTTTGTTGCCATACCAACAATAGTACAAGTAATGTGTATGGGCATGATGTTTGCAGTTATGTATCTTAATTATAGAGTATTTTGATTATTGAAGCATTAAAGGCCGTAATAGGCGTAGGCAGGAAAACTGATAAAATAGAATTAACACCTCTGACAATTATTTGGTTCGCATTTTTAGTAGCCTTATTATTTCTAGGTGGCGTAAGCGGATTATTATTCTTGACAAGTTTAATTATTAATGTATAATAAATACTATTATGAAAAAGCAAAGGACAATTCAGAAACCCAAGCCGCGATATGCCAAAGAGTTGTTTTCCCGCGACACTCCCTATGGTCATAAAGTTCAACGTGACCGCACAAAAACTATACCACGTAAGCAGAAGTATAAAGAAGATTTATCTGGCAAATAAGGTAAATACAAGTAACAAATTAACATAATAAAGAAATATATGTCAAGTAAAACACCTTATGAAATCCGTCTAGAACTTATTCAAGAGGCTAGACTCATCCTCCAGGCAAAAGCCAACAAACCTGAATACATGCCAACGGCAGAAGAGGTTATCGAAGAAGCGGAAAAACTAAACAAGTTTGTATCCAAAAGACCCGAGTAATCACTCAAACATAAAGTAAATAATATCTAAGTAAGCCACCGTAACTCAGTTGGTAGAGTAACTGATTTGTAATCAGTAGGTCGTCAGTTCGAGTCTGACCGGTGGCTCCATTTTAATAAATAAAAAGCACACACAACTAACAGGAACACAAATGGCACGGAATAAAAAACCAAGAAACAAAAAATACTCAGGTCCTAAAAAAACTGCAGAGTCTAACAATTTAGAACCAACCTCAGTCATAGATCAAGCAAACTTAACCCCAGAGCAAATCCAAGCAGAAGAAATTTTGTTTAGTTTATTGGAAAGAAAAATCGAAATACCGGTAGAAGCATTTGAAGGTAAACACTTGTTTATTGCTACACCATGTTACGGTGGTCAAGTATCTGAACCATACTTAAGAAGTTTAGTAAGATTAATTCTATTAATGAATAGATTTAATGTTGAATTTACACTAAGTACACTAGCAAATGAAAGTTTAATTACAAGAGGTAGAAATACACTTGTAAGTTTCTTTATGGAAAATGAAAAAGCAACACATTTGTTTTTTATTGATGCTGATATTGAATACCACCCTGAAGATGTTCTAAGAATGTTAGCATACGACAAGCCTGTTATAACAGGAGCATATCCTAAGAAAGCACTCAATTGGGATAGTATTATCAATGCCGCAAGGTCACCTAACTTAAACGAAACTCCGGAAACAATCGAAGGACATAGTTCAAACTATGTAACAAACTTTGATTATCCTGAAGACGAAGAAGGCAACAAAGTTCCTAATGTACAAATACAAGATAATTTAATAAAACTTCTTGATGCTGGTACAGGTTTTATGATGATTAAAAAAGAAGTCATTCAAAAAATGTTTGACATGTATCCTGAAACAAAATATAACAATGATTTAAATATTGATAATAAATTTGAGCCGTTTATGTATGCGTTATTTGATTGTATTATCGATCCAGAAAGTAAACGTTACTTGTCAGAGGACTATACATTCTGTAGACGTTGGCAACAAATTGATGGTGCTATTTGGTTAGACCCAAGAGTTGCTCTTAATCACGTTGGACATTATACTTTTAGAGGCAATGTAAGAAAGATGCTTACAGGAGAATCTACGTCAAGTAACTATGTATCGCCTGATCAAAGACCATTTGTAGTTGGTAAATCTGATAAAGTTAATACACCTAAGGCTGAAGAAAACACAACAAGTCAAAATAAAATACAACTGAGTAAAAAGAAATGAAGAAGATAAGTGTACTGTTAGCAACAAGAGGAAGACCAGAGATGCTAGAAAAAAGCATTGACAGTTTAATGACTAACGTCAGTGATTCAGAAAATGTAGAAATAATGCTAGGCATCGATAACGATGACCAAGATACTTTAGATTTTGTTCAGACTGACGAATTTCAAAATAAATTACAAGATGAATATAATGTAGATGTACAAGCAGTTTTATTTGATAGACTAGGTTATAAAAATCTACATCAATACATGAATCAACTTTGGGGACAGGCACACGGCGAATGGTTAATGTTGTGGAATGACGATGCTATTATGGAAACCAAAGATTGGGATTTAGAAATTGGCAAATTTGATGATAAGTTTGCTTTACTAAAGTTTAATCAAGTTAATCATACACACCCATACGCATTGTTTCCAGTGATCCCTACAGACTGGTGTAGACTAATAGGTAACTTTAGTTTGAACGCACAAAACGATGCTTGGTTAAATCTTATTGCTAAACCGTTAGGCATAATTAAAAACATTCCTGTTGATGTTGTTCATGATCGATTTGATTTAACGGGCAACAATGACGACGAAATATTTAGAAGTAGAGAATACGCAGAAGGCAATCCACAAGATCCAAATGATCTAATGAATGAAAGTATGATTAAAACAAGAGATGCTATTATACATAAAATAGCATGGTATTGTGATAGAATAGGTCAAAAAGAAACTAGTGAATATTTTGCTAAAGTAAAACAGGGCGAAATTGACCCTTATGAAGATTGGAAAGAAATCAGAGAAGAATCAGTAGGATTAGGCTCTGGTTTATAAATAGTAGTATGGCAACAAAAGGAAAGAAAAAGAACGTCACAGTTTATTTGATACCGGAAGGGGAAACAAGAGATAGTCATACTTATCACTATACAGCAGTTAAAACAAAAACACTCATACAAGAAAACAGGAAACTTAAGATGAAAAAGTACAATCCTGTTAAAAGAATACATGAGATGTTTGTTGAAGCAAAACTTCCTAAACATCAGAAATAATAGTTGACAACTACCATAAATAGTAGTATAATAGGTTATTATGGAAGAAAAAAGATATAAAATTTTTGTATACGGTACACTGAAATCAGGCAACTCTACACGAGGCCTAGACGGCATGGGTTTTGAAGGTATCGATATGAAAAAAGTTGGTCTAGCAGTTACCACAGAACGTAAATTTAATATGGTAGATCTAGGCTCATTCCCGGGTGTTATTATTAATGGTACACACGACGTTTCAGGTGAAGTTTGGGAAGGTGGTGAAGACTTTTTAGAACTATGCGATAGCATAGAAGGCCATCAAGGTGACAAACTTAATAACTTTTATCACAGAGATTTAGTTAATACATCAGAAGGAAAAGCATACATATATCATTTAGATCCATGGTATTGGAGTGATTACGGTGACGAATACGAGAACGTGCCCAGCATTACATTGTCTAATAACACACTTACTTGGAAAAGATAATGGAATACGCAACACTATGGAACAACTCGTTAGTTGATGCCAACGATCCTGTTCTACGTCAACCAGCAACAATTGATCCACTAGAAACTGATATTGTGTGGCAAACAGTTGAACAAGAAATGTTCAAACTAATGCATGATAGGTTAGGCTTAGGCTTGGCCGCACCGCAATTAGGTAATCCAGTAAAGATGTTTGTAATGACTCATAGTACACTAGGCGACATAGCAGTATATAATCCTAAAATATTATTTCAATCAGAAGAAACTATAAGTCTTGAAGAAGGATGTCTAACATTTCCAGGTTTATTTTTTCATGTAACTAGGTCTGAAGGCGTACAAGTATCATTTCAAAATAGGAAAGGTGAAGTCCAAGAATTAGAATTAGACGGTATGGACTCACGATGTTTCCAGCACGAAACAGATCATGTAAATGGTGTTTTATATCTAACACACATTAGCGATTTTAAACTACAACGTGCTATTAAAAAAAGAGATAAACTTGTTAAAAAATATACTAACATGAAACGTAGTGTTAGACGTGTATGAAGTATCCATTCTGGGTCTTTGATTGGAACCGTGTAAAAGATTATCAAGACCAATATCCACTAACTAAACAAATATTTAAATACCCACTCAGTCTTTGGTACGGTAATCGTAGTGCAAAGCCTATAAAAAATTTATATAAAAGTTTACGCAGACTATTTAAAAGAAGTGGTGACAAACTACCTGTATTAGTTTTATATAATATGCCTAATAGAGACATAGGACAATACAGTAAGGGCGGTGCTAAAACACAAGAAGAATATTTACAATTTGTAAAAGACTTTGCTATAGGGTTAGACAATCATGCTCCTATTGTTATTTTTGAACCTGATGCTATACCTCATTTAACACATTTAGATAAAGGCGAAGCAAAGAGTAGAATAAAATTAATTAAACAGGCATTAGAGATACTAACACAAACTAATGCGATTGTATATGTAGATGTAGGACATAGTAATTGGTTAAGTCCAGAAGAAGTGAATCAATTCTTAAATAAAGTTACCAATACTAAAGTAAGAGGCTTCTCAGTTAATGTAAGTAATTATAGAACAACATTAGAGTCAGCCAAATGGGCAAACAAAATATGTGAACTTAGACCACAAGACTATTATGTAATCGATACTAGTCGTAACGGCAACGGGCCTCATGGAAATGAATGGTGTAATCCTCCTGGTAGAGCATTAGGAGAACCGCCTACAACAGAAACAGGTCTAGAGAAATGTGATGCGTTTCTTTGGATTAAGATACCAGGCGAAAGCGATGGTAAAGCAAACGGCGGTCCAAGAGCAGGCAGGATGTGGGGCGAAATGGCCGAAGAATTAGTAAGGAATACAGAATGGATAAAAACTTTATAGTAATAGATAATTTCTACAACAATGTAGATGATGTAAGAGAATATGCTCTTGAACAGCAGTTTCAAACAGAAGGAAATTATCCTGGACTTAGAACATTAGCAGAACCCGATCCGCAACACGGGTATTTAAAAACATTTTTTGAAAATGAAGTAATAGGCAAAAAGATTGCGTATTGGCCTAGAGAGTACAATACAGCATATCAATACACAACTGAAGAGTCAACTACTTGGATACATCATGACGATACAGAATGGGCAGGTGTACTTTACTTAACACCCGATGCTCCTGTAGAATCAGGAACAGCAATATATAGACACAAACCAACAGGTATATACGAGTGGGATAGAGTAACAGATTCTCATAGTGATTTTAACAGTTCAGATTTTTTAGGCGACAGCCATATGGATCAATGGGAACAGATAAACTTTGTAGGAAATATTTATAATAGATTAATACTTTATAAAGGCAGTATGTACCATCGTAGTGTTCTACCTGGTTTTGGAACTGATAAATATACTGGTAGATTATTTCAAACTTTCTTTTTTGATACGGAGGATTAGTGGACAGTTACTGGGAATGGAATAAAGAAAATTTTCCTTGGCATTACGACCCAAGCAGTAAACAGTCTGACGTCCAATATGTAGGTAGATTTATATCTGAACCAGAAACGTTGCTTACAGACGGCGTAAATGCGTCTAAGAAGGCCTTATGCGACGAAGATGTATATGACGAAGTAAGTATTAAAGGCAAACCATATAACAAAGAAGCCGCAGAGATTATGGAAGGTTACCATAATGATCTTACTCGTGCTGGCTACACATCTCATAATACAGGTGGTCGACAAACAAGAGATAAGTTACACCATGTAATGAATCTAATGGCTGAGAGAAGCGGTTTATGGAATCCGCAAATAATGTTTTTAGAACAACCACCAGGAAAGTTTGTGCCATGGCACAGAGATAGTTACAATAACTATAGACGTAATCATGCTAAAGTAAGTGACGATACGGAAGTTATACGTTATTTGGTACAACTGAATGATTGGCAATGGGGGCATTATGTTGCTGTTGGCAATGATGTAATACATCAATACAAAATGGGCGACATACATTGCTGGCCCGAAGGTATATATCATTGTACAGGTAATGCTGGCTTATGGCCTAGGTATTGCTTAACTATTACTGGTGTAGTTACTCCATCGGCACTACATCTCAGAAAACCAACAGATTTTAAAATATAAAATGGCTTTTGTAGTAGGCAGTCCTTGTGTAGGGTGTAAAGATACAGCATGTGTAACAGTATGCCCAGTAGATTGTTTTTACGAAGGGCCAGATATGTTATACATCGATCCTGATGAATGTATTGATTGTGCTCTTTGTGAACCTGAATGTCCAGTAGAAGCAATATGGAGCGATGACGAACTTCCTCCTGAACAAATTCCATTTATAGAAATTAATGAAAAAGGTGCTGAGAAATATCGTGATGCCAATATTGTAGATCAACAAGAACCTAAAGCACACGCCTCGCCGTACTCAACTCTAGAGGCAATTAAGGTAGTTCAAATAGATTAACAAAAAGAGATAAATACTGTTATGAACGCAAGTGACGTAATAGTAATATACCCAGGTAGATTTCATCCTTTTCATAAAGGGCACAAAGGTGTCTATGATTTGCTAAACGGCAAGTTTAAAAATGTCTACATTGCTACATCGGATAAAGTAGAAGCGGACAAATCACCATTTAGTTTTGATGAAAAGGTCAAAATTATGAATTTAACTGGTGTCCCAACAAGCGACATATTAAAAGTAAAACAAACATATAACGGCAACGAATATATGTCACGTTTTAATAACTCTTATGGTTTAATTTTTGCTGTTAGTGAAAAAGATATGTTAGATGATCCACGTTTTAACTTTCCAGCAAGTGGTATGAGTTTAAAGAAAAACGGTGAACCAGCATATTTACAAAAATTTACTGACCTTAATAGTGTCGAAGATATGACCAAACACGGGTATATAATGACAGTTCCGACTACCAGTTTTAAAGTAGCAGGACATGACGTAAATAGTGCGTCACAGATACGATCTTTGCTAGGTAGCGAAAATGTAGACGATGCAAAGCAGGCATTTGTTGATTTATATGATAAATATAATGAAACAGTATTCGAGATTATACGAAATAAATTAGGTAAGAACACAATGGAAAATATAGACTTAAACGAACTAAGAAAACTAGCAGGACTTAATGAGGTCGATATCGATCAAGACGACGATTACTCAGATGTTCCTGGCTTTAAAGAAAAGCCAATGTTTGATCAACTTGGAAAAATAATTGACAGTTATGAAATGTCGCAAGATGGCGACGATATTAAAAATCCATTATCGACTGTAAAAACAGATGATGGCGAAGAAGTTGAAGTTAGTGTAGGAGAAGCAAGAGCATTAAAAGATATGATGGAAATGCTATCCAGTGCTAGAATGGGTGCTGAAAAATCAGCAAGAGAAAAGTTTTTAGATTCTATACAAAGTTCTGAAGGCCTTCATAGTATGTTAGAATTTGCTAGATCAAAAGGTTTAGTAAAAGAAGAATACACAGGCGAAGGCAACAAATTTGTCGGTGCTCAAGTTGGTAAAAAGAAAGGTGATAAATTTAAAGTAGATGGTAAAACATTTACAAAAGAGGAAGAATTAAATTTAGACGACATTAGAGCAGACTACGGTGTTGAAGAAGGTAAAATGAAAGACGTTGCTATGGATATGGCAGACGAATTTTATGATAGAGTAGCACAAAATACAGACAATGGTAACGACATAGGTCAAGCAGTTGTCGATGCGTGGGACGACGCAGAAGAAAATCCACCAGAGTGGGCATTAGATGACGAAGCAAGACAAATACTAATTGATGCTGGAAAAATTGGACCAGAAATGGAAGAACCAGAAATGGAAGAAGCGGCAAAGCCTGACTATATAGATTTAGATGGCGACGGTGATAGAAAAGAGTCAATGAAGAAAGCCGCTAAAGATAAGAAAAAGAAAGAAGAAAGTTTTGATCATAGAGCAGAACAAAGTCGTGAAGAAGAAGCATACGAAGAATTAATGAATGCTCTTGATAAAGGTGGCGAAGAAGCATACGCAAAAGCATGTGGTTTATCAATGGAAGAACTTGATGATGAAATGAGTGAGATTGGTAGAGAAAGAAACTTACACATGGACGATGACAGAGATGAAATTATTCATGCTCATGCCGAAGAAACTGTAGACAACGCAGATTGGAAAGATCATGGTGAAATGGATCATGACATGGGCGAAGATATAGAAAGAATGAAGCATTTAGCCGGTATCGATAATATAACAGAAGTTAAATGGGATTGGGACCAAGGCAGTTACGACGAAAAAGCAGGATACGATAGTAATTATAGTTTATGGCGAGACGAAGCAATGAGAGATAGATCAAACTTTGGTGCTGAGCCTTTCAAATCCGAAGAAGAAATGCGTAAATCATTTGAAGACAGCATGGAAAGAATGGGTATTGATATTTTTAAACAAAAACAAATGAGTCTAGCAATGAAACAAAAGAAAGATAAAGAAGAAAGAGAAAGATATTCTACTAAGCCAGAACAGGTATCAATGGACTTTTAATATGAGTAAAGTAAGCAAAGAAGATTTAAAAAAACTACAAGAACTAGCAGGTATCTACACTGATACACTAAATGAAAAAGATGCTGGCGATAGTAGTAACCCTAAGTTAGCAGTAGGACACGTTGATAATGAACGTGACATGATAAGAAGACAATTATATCAAATGGGAACATATACAGTTGAATTAGCAAAAATGTTAAAAGAATTGCCAGATTCAGATTTTCCAAATTGGTGGCAAGCAAAAATTACTAAAGCAGGTTCGTACATAAGTGATGCTAAACATTATTTAGAAAACACTATGGCAGTACCACCAGGAAATGATATGACTGGCGACGGTTCGCAAGGAACTGTTGATGTTGTTGATCCTGATTTCGAAAGAGACGACGTCCAAGATCCATCAGGCGTAAGTTAAACCTTTTCTACACTACTGTAACGTTAAAGAGGTGTAAATACAACTATGACTGATATCGATGCTTTACAACTAGAATACTCCCAAAAAATAGAAAATAATGGTGCTATTGTATTTGTAGGATCAAATGATAGATCTAATTTTGACAAGCATTCAGAAATACATTACAACTATTTACTAGAACAAGGCTTACAACCAGAGCATGTTTTCCTTGATGTTGGATGCGGAGCATGTAGAACAGCACAACGAATTGTACCATATCTAAATCCTAACAATTACTATGGGTTAGACAGAATGCCCGAATTAATAGAATATGGATTAAATGAAGTGTTTGAACACGAAACAGTCATTACCAAGCAACCAAAATTTTCAGTTAATTCTGAATTCAATTTAGACTTCGTAGATAAAGAAGTTGATTATGTTTGGTGTCAAAGTTTAATGTCTCACTTAAATATAACTGATATACAAAAATGTCTTAGTAATATAAAAAATATATCAAATGACAATACTAAAATATATTTTACCTACTTTCAGCAACACGGCAAATCAAGAGACGACAATGCTGATAGCAATTCTAAAATAGATATAGAGTATGATAAAAAAGTTATGGACAATATTGTAAGTGAAGTAGGATTAACAAAGATTTTTAACGGAACTATTGGCCATCCAAGAGGCCAATGGATGTACATTTGTAAGGTATAAATAAAATTATGAAAGTTGAAATATATAGCAAACCACAATGTCCATACTGCGACATGGCAAAAGCATTATCAGAAAGAGAAGGACACGATTTAACAGTTAAAATGTTAGACGAAGACTTTAATAGAGAAACACTAATGGAAACATTTCCAGGTGCTAGAACATTCCCCCAAATTATTGTAGACGGTAATAAGATTGGTGGATATACTGAGTTTAAGGCTATTGTAGATGGAAACAGTTAAAGAACAATTACAAAGTGTAATAGCAGACAATAATATTGTACTGTTTATGAAAGGAGATCCACACCAACCACAATGTGGATTTTCTGCTAGAGTAGTAGATATACTAAAGGAATATCAAATAGAATTCAGTTACATGGATATTCTACAAGATCCTGAAGTTAGAGCAACATTACCTAGTGTAAGCGATTGGCCTACATTCCCTCAACTATTTGTTAAAGGTGAACTAGTAGGCGGTTGTGATATTATTACAGAAATGCATCAAGCAAACGAATTAAAAGAAATATTAGGAGACTAACATTGAGTCGCTACGAGATGTATTCTATCCTCATTGCTGAAATTTACTGCAGAATGTAAATAATTCGTACGCATCAAGTACGCATATCCAGGTTCTAAATTATAATGTTTTATTGAAATATCAGTGCCTGTGTCACTTGCTACTGGCTTGTCCGTATAGAACATTAAAAAGTTTTGATCGTTTGTTATAACCGGTATATGTAGGCGTAAGAGGTGTTCTGTGCCGTCATGATGAACACTATAACAAGTACGTCTTGCTTTGTTCATTATACGCCATCTACAGTAATTAGGTGCTAAACTTTGTATTAATTCGCCTATATAAAGGTCTTTTATACTGTTATTGATTACAGTAAAGTCGCTTTCCTTATGCTGTAAATCTGCTATTTTACCAATGCTACAGTCCCAATCATCGTTGCCTGTAACACTAGTTAAACTGATTTGTTGGTTAGGCCATAGTGGCGTTAGGCCAAGTATATACTCAACATCTTGTAGTAGTTGCTTTTTATCTATCTGAAGTGATAATTTGTTTATATATTCCATGGTACTAACTTAAATCTCTCTTTTGGTAAGCCTAAGTATTTAGTAGTCCATTCGCTTTGTCCAACAAAATCTAAGTGTGCCCATTCGGATTTTTTAGCAATTTTTTCTTGAGCAAAGTTATTCCAATCAGTGTTTGTTAGTAGTTCTTCTATAACAGATTTCTTTTGTTCTACTTCATCTATACTGTCGCTATCCCATTCGTAATGAAATAATTCCATAGTATTATATCTACTATTATCAACATAATCTAAACTGATATCAATCCCCCACTTAGGTTTAAGTTGAGTCATTTTGTGTATAAGATGATTACCTTCTGCCCAATGCCCTAACTGTTCTAGAGCATATCCGTGGTAGCCTTTGCGTTCAAACAAGTATGAATGATTTATATGAGCACCACTAGTTGTATGTGATTCAAACCATGGTTTAGCAAGT